>Ga0208628_1000095_pt1 | contig 54661 bp, 53 predicted proteins | sample LakWasMet16_LOW5_2_FD_183864 | JGI IMG/M metagenome (GOLD analysis project Ga0208628, IMG submission 183864) | Freshwater sediment methanotrophic microbial communities from Lake Washington under simulated oxygen tension - Sediment Metagenome... | ecosystem: Environmental > Aquatic > Freshwater >... | reverse complement strand
GGCGTCGGCGTCGCGGCGGGCGTCGGCGTCGCGGCGGGCGCAGGCGCAACGGCCTGGGCCGGGGTCTCGCCCGGGGTGCGGTCGGTGGCGGCGTTCGAGGCCGCGGCGCTCCCGCGCATCTCCATGAGGTTCGGATCGCTGGTGCGCAGCGTCGCGGTGCTGGCGGTGTCGACCGCGGTCAGCTCGGGGCTGACGCTGCTGCCCGCCTGATCACTGCCATCGGCTGCCGGGGCGCAGCCCGCGGCGAAGGCCAGACCGATCACGGAGAGGACGCCCAGGGAGGAGTTGTTGGAACGCATGGGTTGCAGGAGAGCGGTCACCCCCTGAGCGGGCAACGCTGTTTTTCTAGGCTCCGCGCTCGCTACATCGGTGCGCCGTGTGCCGAATCGGGCGCCCCGGGTGCCGACGGGTGACCCCCATGCTCCGATGCACCCACCCCGAATTGGGCCCGAGTCTGGAAAGTGTCAGGCATCGCTGGAGCGAAGCAGGAATGCACCCGCCCCGGCATGGGCCCACACATGGGCGACGGGCCTACAGACGATTTCTGACCCCCGGAGGGGTGCGAAGGGCCCGTGGCGGGGGGGTGCCGCCGTTTTCGACCCCTGGAAAGGCCTGAACTCGGGGTAGGTCGATGTGCTCGACGCTGCGCCACGCCACTTCGACGGCCCGCCACGCCACTTCGACGGCCCGCCACGCCACTTCGACGGCCCGCCACGCCGCTCCGACGGCCCGCCACGCCGCTCCGACAGCCCGCCACGCCGCTCCGACGGTCTGCTACGCCACTCCGACGGTCTGCTACGCCACTCCGACGGTCTGCTACGGCTTCTCGCCGTCTCCCTCACCAGGTGCAGCGCCCGCTCTGCACCCAGGGCGCCCCGAACGCGCCGGGTCGGAAGAGCAAGAAGCCCTTCATGCCGCCGGTGCAGCCTTCGGTGAGGATCGAGGTCGGGACCGTCACGCGGCCGCCCTCGAGGAGGTCGACGCCGAGCCTGTTCGGCCCGCGCCGCGTCATCTGGACGGTGCGCACGACGCCCTGTTTCTCCGTCGCAGGCCCCCGATCCAGCCAGGCGTTCGCGAGGTGGACGAGGGAGAGCGAGAGGAGGATGGGCGCGAGCGCGTCGAAGGCGCCGGCCTCGAGCGCCGCCCGGAGGCCGGACGCTCGATGCCTCGATACGCCGACCGCGACGGCCACGAGCCCGAACACCGCGACCGGCGCCATGAGCGTGTGGTCGAGCGTGCTCGACATGGCCCGCTCGCCCGGCCACACGAAGAGCGCGACCGAGAAGAGGAGAACCAACGTCTTCCTCATCTGCGCGGGGGAGAGCTTCTTCATGCGAGGCGCGAGCCTACCGGAGCCTCCGCGCCCGCGACGACATCCGAGCGCGACGGGGTGGTAGCGTCCGCGCGCCCCCGATGACGGAGCCCCTCCCATGAGCATCGTCGAGCACCCTGAACTCCACCTCGCCTTCGCCGTCTTCGCCGTGCTCGCGGGGCTCGTCGCGCCGGTCCTCGTCCATCGAGAGCGCTTCGGTCGCAGTCCGGTGGTGCTCTTCGGGGCCGCGGACTCGGTGCACCGTCGCACCTGCCTCTCCGTCGCCGCGCTCGGGCTGGCGTGGGGCGCCGCGCTCGCCTCCGCCGCGTGCTCGCCTGCCTTTCGCAACAGCCACAAGGGTGCCCCGATCGTGATGGTTCCGGCCGCCGTCTCGTGGTCCCTGGCGATCGGCGGGCTCGCGCTGCTGGTCGCCGCGCAGGCCACCATGGGCGAGGCCTACCGCATCGGGCAGGACCCGGCGAAGCCCCCCGCGCAGCTCTTCATGGCGGGCCTCCATCGCTTCTCCCGCCACCCGATCTACCTGGGCGCGAGCGCGTGCCTGCTCGGCATGACCCTGTGGTGGCCGAGCGGCTTCCTCGACCTGTGCTTCGTCGCCATCGTGGTCGGTCTGCACACCCTGGCGCTCGACGAGGAGCGCTTCCTCCACGAGCGCTTCGGCGAGCGCTTCGCGGCGTACGCGCGTCGGGTTCCGCGCTTCGTCGGGGTGCCGCGACGGGCGCCGCTCCCGTAACGAGCCTCCGCGCCGGGGGAATGAGGGGAGGAAGCTACGGGCTGCCGGACTGCGCGGCGAGGCCGGTGATCACGTCGTTGACCGGCGTGACGGTGCAGGTCGAGGCGGAGGTGAACTGAACCCGCGCGACGCGCCAGAAGTCGTTGGCGAGGTTGGTCGACGTCGGCCGCCCGGAGGCGCCCGCGCGCAGCGAGCGCGTGAAGGGCGGCGCCGCGAGCGTGTCGCCGCAGTAGATGCGCACCGTGACCCCGACGGGCGTGCCGACCAGCGCGCGGGCGCGGTCGTCCTCCCAGAAGTAGGTGCCTACCGAGTAGACCTGCGAGGTCGGGGGCGAGTCGACGCGGACGTTCTCCGGGCCGCGGCCGAGGAGGTTGTCCACGTCGAGCGCGGGGTTGTCCAGCGCGCCCGCGGCGTCCCACTCGGGGTTGCGGTTGTTCCAGTAGCAGACGTTGGCGCTGCCCGCGGTGACCGCCCAGGTCGTCGCCAGGCGGTTGTGCACCTGGAGGTCCATGTCGACGCGGCTGGCGCTGTCGCCCGCGTCCCAGATGAGCTCCACGCGCAGCCCGTGGCCCTGCATCGTCACCGTGGTCGTGCACGACGCCGTGCGCCCCGCGGCGTCCGTCACCGTGAACCGCAGCGTGTACGTCCCCACGATCACCGACGTGAACGTCGTGCTCGGCGTCGTCGCCGACCCGAAGGTCGACGCCCCGCCCGGCGGCGCCGACACCACCTCCCAGCGGTAGCTCACCCCGCCCACCGGGCTCGCCGTGAGGTTCACCGTGCTGCCCGCCGGGGCCGTCCGCGGCGCCGGGCAGGTGACGGTCGGCCCGCTGCACGACAACCCGTCGTCGGCCGCGCCGTTGCAGTTGTCGTCGCGCGAGTTGCACACCTCGCCCGAGGGCAGCGTCTGCCCCGTGCAGGTGCCCCACGCGCTGCCGACGCCCCCGCTGCCGACCACGCAGCCCTGCGTCCCGGCGCGGCACACCCCGACGCCCGCCGTCCCCGCCGCGCCCTCGTAGCAGGACCGCGTCGCCCCCGGCGCGCACGCGCAGCCCTCGTCGACCGTGGCGTTGCAGTTGCTGTCCGCGCCGTCGCACACCTCCGGCCCGGGGAGCGTCTGCCCGGTGCAGGTGCCCCACGCGCTGCCGACGCCGCCAGCGCCCGCCGCGCAGGTCTGCGTCCCGGCGCGGCACACCCCGACGCCCGCCGTCCCGGCCGCTCCCTCGTAGCAGGAGCGCGTCGCGCCCGCCGTGCACGCACAGCCGTTGTCCAACACGCCGTTGCAGTCGTTGTCCACGCCGTCGCAGCGCTCGGCGGTCGGCGTCGCGTCGCCGGTGCAGGCGCCCCAGCCGGCGACCCCGCTCATGACGGCGCACGACTGCGTGCCCGCCCGGCAGGCCCCGACGCCGGACGTCCCCGCCGGGCCGCCGTAGCAGCTCCGCGTGGTGCCCGCCGTGCACAGGCACCCCTCGTCGACGCGACCGTCGCAGTTGTCGTCCATCGAGTTGCACGACTCGACCCCCGGGACCACCGCCCCGCCGCACGTCCCCCACGCCGTCCCGACGCCCCCGGCGCCCGCCGCGCAGGTCTGCGTGCCGGCCCGGCAGACGCCCGTGCCCGCCGTGCCCGCGGGCCCGGCGTAGCAGCTCCGGGTCGCGCCCGCGGTGCAGTCGCAGCCCTCGTCCACGCGGCCGTCGCAGTTGTTGTCCACCCGGTCGCAGAGCTCGGCCCGCGGGAGCACCTCGGCCCCGCACGCGCCCCACGCCGCCGTCGTCCCGGTGATCACGCAGGCCTGGCTGCCCGCCGCGCATGCCCCGACGCCCGCGGTGCCGGCCGGGCCCGAGTAGCAGCTCCGGGTCTGCCCCCGGCGACACGCGCAGCCGTTGTCGATCACCCCGTTGCAGTCGTTGTCGAGGTCGTCGCAGGCCTCCGCCGCCGGCACCACCTGACCGCCGCACTGCCCCCACGCCGCCCCGCCGCCCGCCACCGTGCAGGTCTGCGTGCCCGCGCGGCAGGGCCCCACGCCGGCCGTCCCCGCCGGGCCCGTGTAGCAGCCCTGCGTCGCACCACGACGGCACGCGCAGCCCTCGTCCGCCGCGCCGTTGCAGTTGTTGTCCGCGTCGTCGCAGACCTCCGCGGCCGGCACCCGCTGGCCCGCGCACGGCCCCCACGCGCTGCCGACGCCGCCAGCCCCGGCCGCGCAGGTCTGCGTGCCGTCCGCGCAGGGCGCCACGCCGCGCGTGCCCATGGGGCCCTCGTAGCAGCCGCGCGTCTCGCCCGGCCGGCAGAGGCAGCCGTCGTCGACGGTGCCGTTGCAGTCGTTGTCGATCCCGTCGCAGCGCTCGGCCGCCGGGAGCGACTGCATCTCGCACGCGCCCCACGCCGTCACCCCGCCGTCACCCGCCGCGCACGACTGCGTGCCGCCGCGGCAGGTGCCCACGCCCTCGGTCGCCGCCGGGCCGCCGTAGCACCGCCGGGTCGCTCCCGCCGCGCAGCCGCAGCCGTCGTCGACGGTGCCGTTGCAGTCGTTGTCGACGCCGTCGCAGGCCTCGGCGGCCGGGCGCGTGTCGCCCGCACAACCGCCCCACGCGCTGCCGACGCCGCCGGGGCCGGGGAAGCAGAGCTGCATCCCGTCGCGGCACGCCCCGATGTTGCGCGCGGCGGCGTCGCCCCCGAAGCACGCCCGGGTCTCGCCCGCACGGCACTCGCATCCGTCGTCGGCCACACCGTCGCAGTCGTTGTCGGCGCCGTCGCACGCCTCGCCCGCCGGGGCGACCGCGCCGACGCACTCGCCCCAGGTGCCGAACTCGCCCATGCCCCCGCAGCGCTGCTCACCGAACGCGCAGACCCCGACGCCCGCCAGCGCCGGCGGCCCGCCGAAGCAGCGCTGCGTCGTACCCGGGACGCACGCGCAGCCCTCGTCGACGCGCCCGTCGCAGTTGTCGTCGAAGCCGTTGCCGCAGGTCTCGGCCGGCGCGCACACCCTCGGCCCGCCGCCGTCGCCCGGCGCCCCCGCGTCGACGCGCGGCACGTCCAGCGGCAGCACGTCGAACACCAGACCCGCTTCGGTCGACTCGCCCGCGTCGGCGACGTCGTCAGGAGGCACGAGGCGCCGCCCGCCGTTGGCGTCATCGGTGACCGCGCACGCGGTGAGCGCGCCCCCCACCAGGAGCCCGAGCCAAGGTGCCGTGTGCCTGCCCGATCGACGCGTCATCGCCTTGGCTCCTGTGATGGGTTCAAGCGTCGACGCTATACCGACAACGGAGCGCGCCGGGGGGGCCCCAGGGAGATCAACCCACATGAAAATCATGAGAGGGATTCCGCGCTGTGGGAAGCGTGCACAGTGGTGTGCAGGGTCCGCACGGAGGGGCCGTTGCGTCGGTGGTGGGAGAGCGCACGGGGTCCGCAGCGCGGCGGCGGGTTACAAGGGTAGGTAATGGAGGTGCCGGGGATTCGCCGGGGCCCGCCAGGGGCCCGGGGCGTCGGCGACGGAGCGTCGATCGGAGCGCGCGAGGACTCCGCGAAACGCGTGCTTCGGCAGGGTGAGCGCAGGGCGCAGGGCCCCCCTCGGGGCGCCGCCAGGAGTTGCCAGCCGCCGCCCCGCCGTTGGAGAACGTGGGCGTCGCAGCGGCCGAGCGGGGCCTTAGTGGTGCGACGACGAAGGAGAACGCTGATGAGCACGACGCCGAACTACGCGCACGGAACCTTCACGTGGCGCGAGGTCATGACCACCGACGTGGCCGCCTCCAAGCGGTTCTACGGAGAGGTCCTCGGGTGGAGCTTCGAGGACATGCCGATGGGCACGACCACGTACACGATGATCAAGAACCAGGGCGTGGCCATCGGCGGGATGGCCCCGCTCGACGCGTCGAGGACGGTGCCCCCGCACTGGATCGGCACCGTCTCCGTGGCCGACACCGACGCCTCCGCGCGGCTCGCGCTGCAGGCCGGGGGCCAGGTCGCGGTGCCCCCGGGCGACATCGAGGGCTACGGTCGCTTCGCGGTGGTGATCGACCCGCTCGGCGCGCCCATCTCCCTGATGCACTCCTTCAACGGCGACCCTCGCGTCGCGCTGCGCCCGGGGCCCGGCGAGTTCTGCTGGGAGCACCTCGACACCACCGACGCCGCCGCGTCCAAGGCCTTCTTCCGCACGCTCTTCGGGTGGGAGGTCACCGCCATGCCCGGCGGCATGGAGGTCTTCTGCGCGGGCGAGCGCGAGGTCGCGTCGCTGTCGCCCGCCCCCGCGGGAGCGCCCACCCGGTGGCTCCCGTACATCACCGTCGAGCAGCTCGCGAGCGCCCGCGCCCGGGTCACCAGCCAGGGCGGCCGTGTGATCAGCGAGGAGAGCCCCATCCCCGGCATCGGCGCGTTCTCGCTGGTCAGCGACAACGTCGGCGCCTCGTTCTGCCTGTTCCAGCGCCAGCGCTGAGCGACGCCGCTCAGCCCCGCAGCGAACCCGACGGATCGCTCACAGCGAGGCGATCGCCGTGGGCGAGAACCGAGCGCGAGCGGGGCTCGGGGTTGCGAGTCGTAGACGGGACGAAGGGCCAGATGCCCAGGCGCTCGCGATCGTGTCGCCGAAGTGTGCTGCCCGACCGGACGTACCCATCGGTCCGGTCATGGTGACGGCGACGGCGGCGATGATGCCGCCCACGCCGCCGCGGTAGAGGTACGCGCGACCCCGGAAGGTCATCACGGCCTCGGCACCGACCATCAGGTCGCTGAACCCGTCTCCATTGACGTCCCCTGGACCGGCGACGGCGCAACCGAAGTTTCCGTTCGCGCCGTCGGGGCCGATCAGCGTCGTCGGGGAGCTCGTGACGAGGCCGCTGCTGCTGCCGCGGTACACGTACGCGCGCTCGGGGTAGGGCATCCCTCCGGTCGTCCCGAGGACGATGTCGTCATAGCCGTCGGCGTTGACGTCCCCCAGGCCTGCCGCCGAGGAGGCGAATGAGTCCTCCGTCGTCGCGGGGCTGATGACACGAGCGGATGGAGCACCTCCCAGCCCGGGCGCGGCTCCGAGGTACACGAAAGCCCGCCTCCCTCCCGCCCCCGCGCCCGAAGCTCCGATCAACAGATCGGGCAGTCCGTCACCGTTGACGTCCCCGGCGCCCGCGACGGGATAACCGAAGAAGCCAGAGCCTCCGTCGGGGTTGGAGAAGGTGAGGGCCGATGTCGGCGAGACGCCGCCGGTCGAACCGAGATGCAGGTACGCGCGACCGGCGTACGACATGGCACCGGGCGCCCCGATGACGATGTCCGACAGCCCGTCACCATTCACGTCACCGACTCCGGCCACCGAATATCCGAAGATGGAAGACGGCCCGTCCGGGCCGGTCAGGGTCGTCGCGGGCGTCTCTGCCAGGCCGGTCGCGCTCCCCAGATAGACGTACGCGCGCCCGGTGGACGACGTCACCTGCCGCGCCCCGACGACCACGTCCGCGAAGCCGTCGCCGTTGACGTCCCCTGCGCCGGCGAGCGCCAACCCGAACTCGCTGCGCGCTCCGTCTGGACCGAGCAAGACTCGGCTCGGGGTGGTCACCACGCCAGATGCACCCCCGAGATAGATGAACACGCGCCCGGGGCCCGTGCCTCCCAGAGCCAGCTCCGGCGCGCCTACCAGGAGATCGGTGTAGCCGTCGCCGTTGACATCACCGGCGTTCGCCACCTTCTGGCCGAAGCTCACGTTCGTCAGCGGGGAGTTCAGCGTCAGGGAGGGGTCCGTCGTGAGCCCCGCGGAGCTTCCGTAGTGAAGGTACGCCGCGCCGCCGAGACCCCACGCGCCGATCACCACGTCGGCAAGGCCGTCGCCGTTGAAGTCCGAGACGCTCCCCGACGTTCGATCGGCGGGGGCTGACCGGACCCCGACGAAGAACTCCCAGGTCGAGCTGACAGACGCGCCGACGGTCGCCCCGGAGCGGCCTGTCAGGCGCCAGAAGTGCGGCCCTCGCGCGAGAGCGCCGCTCGGCTGCGCGCTGGTGCCGACAACGTTGAAGCTGTACTCGGGCAGGGTGCATGCGCGATCGCGACAGATCTCGACGCGCGCGCCGTCCCACGCCGCGCCGAGCGACCACCGCAGCGTCGGGCGCTGTGAGGTCACGATCGACGACGAGAGTGGCGAGGTCGGACGGGGCGGGGAAGGCGACGGCGAATCCGCGGGAATCACGTCGCGACCAACGGCGTCAGAGGGGACCGTTCCGCCGTCCGTGGCGACCCCCGCATCGGGCGCATCGGTCCCGACTTCCGACATCGATGAGATGTCGGGGACGTTCGTGCCGACGTCGTTCAGCGCCGCGTCTGCCTCCTCTCGGACGTCAGCGGTCGCGTCAGCGGGCGTCGTGACGTCGACGGCGTCGATGCCGAGATCGGATCCAGAGCCGAGGTCGGATCGGGACGCGTCCGAGGCATCGATGGTCGGCACCACGACGTCAGTGGTCGAGTCGATGGCCGAGTCGATGGTCGAGTCGGTGGCAACGTCGGTGGCAGCGTCGATGAAGACTGCGCGATCCGTGCGGCTGCCTCCGTCCGAGATCGGAGCGCTCGGGTCGTAGGGGACGAGCGCGGCGGCGGCCTCGGCGGCAGGCCGGCACGCCCCGGTCGTGACCTCACAGCGCTGCGTGGCGTCGCAAGAAGCGCCGCGACACGCGCTCGCCAGCAGCAGCGGCAACCCGAGGGTGCGATCTCGCTGGAACCGCACGACCGCCCGCTGCGCCACCACCGCCGTCGTCGCGTCACACCCTGTCGCCAGCGCGCAGCCGAGGGCCTCGATCCAGAGCGGAGTGTCGACGTCATCGGACGCCGCATCCGGCGTCACGCCGATCAGAACAGGCAGCGGTCGTCGCCCGGAGTCGAGCCCGAGCGCGGTCGTACGCTGGTCGCGGAGCGCACCCGAAGCCCCGCCCCGACGGACGCTGACCACCACCGATTGGAGCGCGCGACCGACGCCCCAGTCGATCTCTGAATCGACCGAGACCACGATCTCCGTGCGGGGCTGAACGCATGCGGCGAGCATCGCCGCGCCCAGCAGGGACGCCCTCCATGTGTGCATGCCGCGCACGATAGGTTCACCGTGTCGGCAGGTCTAGCGAGCGCTTCAGCGCACCGCCGTCAGGTCGGCCCGCGGCGCCCGGCTGAACACCGGCGGACGGCCGATGGGCGCCTCCACGGTGACCTCGCGCGGGCCCTCGTAGCGGCGCGTCGGATCCCAGACGTCGAACCACGCGCCGGACGGGAGGTACACCGTGCGCGAGGTGGCGCCCATCTCCACGACCGGCGCCACGAGCAGCGCGTCGCCGAGCAGGTACTCGTCGCGCACGTCGTAGCCGCGGGGATCATCGGGAAACGCCAGCCCGAGCGCGCGCACGATGGGCATGCCGGTGCGCTGGTGCTCGTCGCCCGCGCGGCGGATCTCAGGAGCGAGGGCCCGGTGGATCCGCGCGAAGCGGGCGAAGTGCGTGGTGGTGTCGTCGTCGCGATCCCACGACCAGTTGGCGGCGCGCTGCAGGCCCTCGTGCGTGCGAAACACCGGCGTGAAGGCCGCGAGCTCGACCCAGCGCTGGTACAGCTCCCTGGTGCTGGGGCCGCCCGAGAAGCCCGCCACGTCGTGGGTGCAATAGCCCACGCCGGCGATGCCCAGCGACACCAGCGCGGGGATGACGGTCTTCAAGCCGTCGTCGTCGTCCCAGGTCGCCTCCTGGTCGCCCGCCCACACCACCTGCGACACCTGCGCGGTGCGCAGCCAGCCCGAGCGCGAGAGCATGATCCAGTCGCCGTCGGGGTGCCGGGCCTCGAGGGCCTCGCGCGCGGCCCGCTGCCAGCGCTCGGGATATCGGTTGTGCGATCGCCGCGGGTCGCTCCCATCGGACATCACCGCGTCGTGCGGGAGCCACTCGCCGAAGTCGTGCATCCAGCCGCTCAGGCCGAGGTCCATCGCGCGGTTGGCGTAGCCCTGAAACCAGCGCACCGCGGCGGGGTTGTTGATGTCCACCACGCCGCCGGAGAGCACCGAGATGGGGAACACGGCGGGCATCCCGTTGGCGCCTCGCACGATGTACCCCTCGCGCACGGCGGTGGCGTAGAGGTCCTGCTCGGGCACCAGGAAGGGATTGAAGTATCCGAGGAAGCGCACCGAGCTCGCGTCGAGCTCTCGAATGAGTCCCGCGAGGTCGGGATACCAGCTCTCGTCGACGGACCAGCGATACCGCACACCGACGTTGCCCGCGCCGAACTCGCGCCGACCGAGCCAGTCCTGCGACCACACCGCGCCCACCGGCACATCGAAGCGCCGCGCCCGCTCGACCGCCGCCCGCACCGGCGCGGGGCCCCCCTGCACGCCGAGCCACACGCCCTCCACGGCCCACGCGGGCGGCGCCGCGGTGCGCCCCTGCAAGCGCGTCCACGCGCTCATCACCGCGGGCACCGTCGGCCCGGTGTAGAGCCGCATCACGAGCTCCTGGGTGTCCTGCGCGGAGAAGGTCCACGCGGCGGGGTCGTCGGCGCAGAGGTCGGCCTCGGCGCGCGAGTCCGTGTCGAGCGCCACGCCAAACCCGCGCGGATCGAGGAAGAACGGCACCGGGAAATACGTGGTGGTGTGATCGCCCGAGAAGGCGTTGCGCCGCGCGGGCGAGCGCCCGATGCCCTGCTCGCTGACCCACAGCGGCACGTGCCGTCCGCGGTGGTCGACGGCGTTGTACTGCTCGCCGAAGCCGAGGAAGTGCGACGTCGGCTCGCACGCGAAGCGCAGCCCGAGCTCGCGCGCCGGCGTGGTCGGCAGCACCGTCACCCGCAGCTCGACCTCGTCCGCGGAGACCCTCCGCGCCCGCAGCGTGGAAGCGCCCTCCGGGCCGCGCGCCCGCAGCACCGCCGCGTCGCCCTCCACCGCGAGCGACACGCTGCCGCCCGGCCGCGCCACGGTCCTCCCGGGTTGATTGAAGGTCCACACGCCGAAGGCCGAGCGCACGGTCTCCTCGTACGAGACCGCGAAGGCCGGCGCGCCGTCGCTCCGCAGCAGCACGCGCCCGCCGACCTCGAGCGCGACGTCGCCGTCGCTCCACGCGCGCAGCGTGAGGTCGCCCAGCACCGCGGGCGCCAGCGCGACGCGTCCGCCGGCGGGCTCATCGGCCGCGCATGAGCCGCAGATCATCGCCGCGAGCGCGAGCCACCGAGGACCGAGCGACTGCGTCATCGGCGCGCACTATGGTCATCGCGCTGAAGCGGTGACAAGGGACCGTTGTAGCCTCGGGCGATGACCGCACGGCCCCCCGGTCGCATCGCCCTCGCCTCCAACGCCTCGCTGCTCGTCGTGGCGGCGGCCTTCGTCGCGCTCCTCGGCGGCACCCATCCCTCCGACCGCGCGCGCGACCTCTCGCTCGCCGCGAGCGCCGCGCTCTTCACCCTGCTGAACATCCCCGCCGCGCTGGCGATCGCCCGGCAGAAGGGCGGAGCAACGGGGTCGCTGCTCGCGCTGCTCGCGCGGGTCGCCTTCGCGGTCGTCGCGCTCCACTTCGTACACGGCGTCTCGCACGAGGGGCGCCACGACGCCTGGCGCGCCTGCCGTACGCGCATCCGGCTCGGCGGCGAGGAGCGGTGCGCCTTCCTCCACCTGTGCGCGAACGAGGCGCCCCTCTCGGCCGCGGAGCGGGATCTTCTCGCGCGACGCATCCGCGCGACGCCCGGCTGCGCCGACCCCTGACCCCCCCTCAGAGGGCGATGAACTCCAGCCGGTTGCCGAAGGGGTCGTCGGTGTGGAAGCGCCTCACCCCCGGCACCTCGTCGCTCCAGCGCACCTCGCAGCCGCCCTCCTGGAGGCGCCGCGCCAGCGCGTCGAGGTCGTCGACGACCACGCCGGGGTGGGCCTTGCGGGCCGGGCGGAAGTCCGCCTCCGCGCCGAGGTGCAGCGCGAGGTCGCCCGCGCGAAACCAGCACCCCCCGCGCACGGCCAGCGCCGCGGGCTTCGGCTCCTCGCGCATCCCGAGGAGCTCGCCGTACCAGACCCGCGCGGCCCCTTCGCCGCCCACCGGCATCGCGAGCTGCACGTGATCGATCCGCAGGAGCCTCACTCGGCGGTTGTACCACTCCCCTCCGGGGCCCGCGGTCACCCGCCCGCGAGGAAGCGCTCGACGATCGCCACCGTCAGCGGCGGCGCCTCCTGCATCGGGTAGTGGCCGCTGTCGGCGATGGGCGCCACCGCGAGGCGCTCGCAGAGCGGCGTGAGCAGCCCCGTCACCGACGCGCTCCGCATGACCGCGGCGTCCTGCTCGCCCGTGACGGCGAGCACCGGGCAGGCGATGCGAGCGGTCGACGGCGGGAGCCCGCGGCGGGCGAACATCGGGACGTAGCCCGCGACCGCCTCCGGGTCGGCGCACGCGCGCCAGCGCTCGACCTTGAAGCGGATCCAGGCCTCCGGGAGGCGCTCGCCCTGCATCGCCCGCACGCCCCTCATCCGCCGCTCGTCGTCGCCGCGCGCGATCCCCTGCATGGCTTCGAGCCTGGCGTCGTCGACGCCGAAGCCCGCGGGCGGCGGCGGCGTCACCGCGACCGCGCGCTCGACGCGGTCGGGCCACTGCCGCGCCAGGTGCAGGGCGACGAGGCTGCTCATCGAGTGGCCGACGACCGCGAAGCGCCGCCAGCCCAGGGCGTCGGCCAGCCCGATCACGTCGGCGGCGGCCTCCTCCAGCGTGAAGTCGCCGGCGACCCCCATCGAGCGCCCGTAGCCCCGCAGGTCGGCGAAGGCCCAGGTCCGCCGGGCGCCGTCGAGCCAGGCGCGCGCCCCGTCCCACGTGGACGTGTCGCAGAGCCAGTCGTTGAGGACCACCACCGCCGCGTCGCCCGCGCCCACCGTCTCGTGTCCCATCACGTGCATTCGTCCCTCCATCGACCGCGTTCTACCCGACTCACACCGATCGGGCAGTGGGGTGTCGGCGAAGTCGCGCGGGCGTCAGCGCGCGTCGAGCCAGTCGGTCACGTCGCGCAGCACCGCGAGCGGAGCCCCCGACCCCGAGGCGCGGCGCGGACCCGTCCATCGGGCCGGCGCCGCAGGGTCGCCCGCGTCGATGCGAACCACCTCCGAGGGGTCGCGCGGTCGCTCGCGCTCCAGGCGGGCGGCCACGCGGAGCAGGCCCTCCAGCGCGGTGAAGAGGGTCTCGCCCGCAGGGCGATCGGACGCGGCGAGGGTGAGGCTCATCTCGACGCACGCAGCGAAGAGCGTGAGCCGCAGCGTGGGCTCGGGGCCGTCGTCGACCCTCACCACGGCGAGGTCTCGCCGGGGGAGAAACATCAGGGGCGGCGCCGGAGACCATGCCTGCGCGGTCGCCGCGGCGTCGGCGTCGGTGGCGTAGACGCCGGGCGAGACCTCCTCGAGGGACGAGGCCAGGGCGCGCGGCAATCGCGGCACGGCCCAGCCCCGTCGGGAGAAGAGCCGGGAGAGCGCGGGCGGCTCGAGCACCGCCGGCGAATCGCCGAAGGTGACGCGCATCGCGACGCGACCGAACGCCACGACGTCGCCCTCGCAAAGCCTCTCGAAGTGGACCACGCGGGCGTCGTTGACGAAGGTGTCCGCCTCCGGCTTCGAAGGCCGCACGACCCACGCGCCGGTCTCGCTGGTCACCGTGGCGTGATCGCGCGAGACGCTGAGGTCGTCGAGCGCGATGTCGCACCCGCGCCCGCGCCCGACGCGCGCCGATCGGGTGACCCGATGGAAGTGCGGCGCCGAGCCCTCCGTCGGCTCGAGGCAGAGCGCGCCGGGCAGCGTCGCGGCGGGGCGCTGCGCCGGCGCCGCCGGAGGCTCCGGGCGGGTCGGCGGGTGCGGGCTCGTGCTGCGCGGGACGCCCGCGGTGCGCGGCGGCGACGAGAGCGGCCAGGGCGGCGGGAGCGGCATGGGCGGGTTCGGCGAGGGCGGGCCGTCGGGGGCGACCGCAGCCGGGGTGACGCCGAGCGCGAACGACCGGAGCACCGCGCCGAGGTGCCCGGCGGTGACGATCGTGTCGAGGTCGCCCCTCCCCCACTGCCCGAGGCCGAGCGCCGCGACGAGCGCGACGCCGTGGGGCGCGTGCGCCGCGTCGCGCACGAGGATGGCCGCGTGGAGGGCGCGGGCGTACCCGCTCCCGGCGATCGCGGCGACGGCCGCGCGGGGCTCGCCGGCCACCGTGACGCGGCCGGCCGGGAGCACGGCCTCGATGGGCTGCTGCAGCCGCGCGACGAGCCAGGCCGCGAGCGAGGCGTCGTCGTGCGCGGGGCAGGGCCATGCGTCGAAGGTGAGCGTCCCGCCGGGGGGGCCGCTGACGGAGAGGTACGCGCCAGGGACGGTGCCGAACGGCGGGGCGACGGGCTGCGTGTCCACGGAGAACGCGCAGGGCGGCAGGCCCAGCGCCGCGCAGCGGGCGGGCGTCATCGCGACGATCGAAGCGGGGGGCATCATCGGGGTGGGCGCGAGGCTACCGCGCCGCCCGACGACCCGGGGAGCCCTACGGCGACGGGCGCGGCTCGCTCCCCGGCGGCGGCCTCCCACGCACGGTGTAGCGGTAGCGTGCGACGAGCTCCGTCGGCCGCGCGACGGGGCGGAAGCGCGCGTGGCCGAAGCCCTCCACGAGGCACCGCAGCGCGGCCTCCGGCGCGCCCTCCGCCGCCACGCCCGCGACCGCCCCTTCGCGCGCCACGGTGAAGCGAACCGGCGCGTCGAAGGGCGTCGCGTGCCGCACCCGCTCCAGGCAACGGAGGGCCCACCCGCCCGCCACCGCGAGCTGCATGCGCGCGTCGCCGAGGGGGATGCCCGCGAGGCGCTCGGGGTCGTCGAAGCGCCCCTCGCGGGCCGGCCGACCGATCGTGCCGGCCGCCTCCGCGTCGGGAGCCGGCGGAGGAGCGCCTGCGGTGGTCGCGGCGCCCGCGAGGACTTCACGGATGTCCGTCGCGTCGCCCGCGGCCCCGCGGAGGAACGCCGCCGGCACCCCCCCGTCGCCGCGGAACGGGTCGCCACCCGGTTGCGCCCTCGGTGGGAGGATCCAACGGCGGGCGGTGCCGGCGTCTCGGCGGGGCTGGGCGTGGGCGTCGGCGCAGCCCGCGGCGAAGAGACCGAGCGCGAGCGCGGCGCCGAGGGTGTTCATGGGCCGCGAGAGTACACGGCGACGCGTTTCGGGCGCACCGCCTCAGCGCGCCTGGATCAGCTTCCAGCCGTTGCCCGAAGGGTCTCGGAGGCCCGCGTCGACGCTGCCGAAGCGCTCGACGGGCTCCTGCGTGAACTCCGAAGGAGATCCGGGTCCTGCAGGGTCATGGTGCGAGACCAGATGACGTTGCGAGCCGTGGCGGCGCTGGTCATACGCCCGCCGCGGCCCGACAACGCGGGGGCCCGACGGACCCAACGAGGAGACACGCCGATGCCCCAGAGCCCCGATCGCAACCGCCGTATCGTTCTTGCCTCGCGCCCCCGCGGCGCGCCGACGCCCGAGAATTTCCGCATGGAGGAGTCCCCGGTGCCCACGCCGGGCGACGGCGAGCTGCGCCTGCGCACGCTCTGGCTGTCGCTCGACCCGTACATGCGCGGCCGGATGAACGACGCCCGCTCCTACGCCCCACCGGTCGCGCTCGGCGCGGTGATGGTCGGCGGCGCGGTCTGCCGCGTGGAGGCCTCGCGCCATCCCCGCTACAAGGACGGCGACCTCGTCGTGGCCTATGCCGGCTGGCAGGACTACGCGGTCTCCGACGGCGCGGGGCTGCTGGCGCTCGACCCCGCGATGCCGCGACCCTCGCTCGCGCTCGGCGTGCTCGGGATGCCCGGGTTCACGGCGTACATGGGCCTGCTCGACATCGGCCAGCCGAAGGCCGGGGAGACCGTGGTGGTGGCGGCGGCGACGGGCGCCGTGGGATCCGTCGTGGGGCAGGTCGCGCGCCTCCTCGGGTGCCGCGTGGTGGGGGTCGCGGGCGGCGCGGAGAAGTGCCGCTACGCCGTCGAGGAGCTGGGCTTCGACGCGTGCATCGATCACCGCGCGCCCGGCCTCGCGGCGGCGCTGGCGGGGCACTGCCCGAAGGGCATCGACGTGTACTTCGAGAACGTCGGCGGCGCGGTCTTCGACGCCGTGCTGCCGCTGCTCAACGCGCGAGCGCGGGTTCCGGTGTGCGGTCTGGTGGCGAGCTACAACGCCGAGAAGCTCCCCGAGGGGCCCGACCGGAGCCCGCTCATCCTGGGCGCCGTGCTCACGAAGCGCCTGCGGATGCAGGGGTTCATCATCTTCGACGACTACGGTCCTCGGCTGCCTGAGTTTCTCCGGGCGATGACCCCGTGGGTCGCGGAGGGGAAGGTGAAGTACCGCGAGGACGTCGTGTCGGGCCTGGAGCGGGCGCCCGAGGCCCTCATCGGGATGCTCGAAGGGAAGAACTTCGGCAAGGTGGTGGTGCAGGTCGCCTGAAGCGCGCGGCGCCTTGCTGCGCCCCGCGGTGCTCCCGATACTGCCTTCGATGCACCCGCACCGTCTCACCGCCGCCACCATCGGGTCGGAGGCCGCGCTCCGCGAGCTCCTCGGAGAGCCCACCGCGCTCGTGCGGGCCAAGCTCTCCGATCGGCTGAACGCCCTCACCCGGCCCTTCATCGAGCGCTCCCCCTTCCTCTGCCTCGCGACCGCCGACGCCGACGGGCGCTGCGACGTGAGCCCCCGCGGTGATCCCCGGGGCTTCGTCCGCATCCTCGACGACGTGACCCTGCTGGTGCCCGAGCGGCCCGGCAACCGGCTCGCCGACTCGCTGCGCAACATCATCCAGAACCCCTACGTGGGGCTGCTCTTCGTGATCCCCGGGGTGAGCGACACCTTCCGCGTCAACGGCCGCGCGACGCTCACCACCGACGCCGCGCTCCTCGCGCCCTGCGCCGTCGAGGGGAAGGCCCCGCGGCTCGGCATCCTGGTCGACATCGAGGCCGCCTACACGCAGTGCTCCAAGGCCTTCCTCCGCTCTCAGCTCTGGGACCCGGCCGGGTACACCGACCGCGCCGAGCTCCCGAGCAACGGCCAGATCATCCACGCGCTGCAGGGCGACCGGGTCGACGCGGCGACCTACGACGCCGAGCGGGCCGAGCGGTACGCGCGACGCGAGGGCTTCTACTGACCGAAGCCGCCCAGCACCACGCGCCATCAGCGCCCGTCGCGCCAGCGCACGAGCGCCGCGGCCTCGCGCTCGGGGATGTCCGCCCGCGCCGCGATCTCTCGCGCGGAGAGCACGTAGAGGTCGTCGCGGCGCAGCCCCGGCGCCTTCTTCACGCGGGCGACGCTCTCCGCCGAGAGCCCCGCCGCGAGCAGCGTCGCGAAGCTCTTGATCCTCGGGAACGGGCGCCTCGGCCCGTCGAAGTCCTCCGCCGCGACGGGGTGGAACCAGTAACGCTCGACGCGCTCGGCGACCCCGGTCTCGCGGCGCACGAGCGAGAGCGCCTCGGCATCGAGCGGCCCGGCGTAGTCCGCCTCGTGGTCGACGGCGCGGCGCGAGGCGCTGGTCGGGCCGACAGGCACGCAGTCGAGGCTGGTGTACGCGAGGTGGAACGCGACCACGCCGTCGGTGAGCGTCCACGGGACCGAGCTGCGGACGGGGTCCTCGCGGCGGAGCCACCGGGCGACCTGCGCGGCCGGGCCCGGCGAGGTCGAGACCCAGGTGAGCACGTGGTCGCTGTAGAAGCGCAGCCAACGGGTCGTGTCGCCGTCGTTGTGGAGATACAGCCCGTCGGTGCGAGGCGCGGCGGATGTGGTCGGGGGGACGCTCATGCCGGGTTCTCCGCGCGCTCGACGCGCAGTGGATTGGTACCCCGGCGCACCGTCCTCGCCCAGGCCCGGTCCCGGTGTACGAAGCTCGCGGTGTCCCACGTTCTCGCGCGGACCTCCCGGCGAGCGTCGGTGGGGATCATCGGTGGTGGAGGGCGGCGGGTCGGTGAGGTCGCCGAAGCCGTCAGAAGATCACGCGGTAGCCCGATGGTGCGGACTGGCCCGCTGAGTTGTCGCCCCAGCACCGCACCGTGCCGTCCGTGAGGCGCGCGCAGGTGTGCTGGTACCCCGCGCTGAGCCCGGCGACGTTCGTGAGCCTGGCGACCTCGGTGATCCTGGGAGGCGGAAACGGGCTCCCCGCCTGGCCCCTCGAATTGTCTCCCCAACATCGGACCAGACCGCGGCTCGTCCGCGCGCAGGTGTGCGCGCTCCCGGCGGTGACCTCGACGACGTCGAAGGGCTGGGCGACCGGCCTCGTGATCGAGCTGCCGCCCAGCGGATCGAGCCACTCACGGCCCCAGCAACGAACGGAGCTGTCGAGCATTCGGGCGCAGGTGTGAGAGCCGCCCGTGTCGATCTGGGTGACCCCGAACAACCCGAAGATGGACTCCATCGCGGAGCTGCCTGCCACGTAGACGCTCACGCCCCAGCAACGGACCCGTCCGTCGTTGAGTCGCGCGCAGGCGTGATCGTCACCCACACCGATCTCCGCGACGTTGGCGAGGCCGGTGATGGACGTCGACAGGGAGCTGCCAGCGGTCACCCCGGTGCCGCCATCGCCCCAGCAACGGACCGTGCCATCGACGAGCCGCGCGCAGGTCGCGTCGCGGCCGGCGCTGATCTGGGCGACGCCGGCCAGGCCGGGGATCGACGTCGCCGCGGAGGACCCGGCCGTCTGTCCGTTGTGGTTGTCGCCCCAGCAGCGGGCCGAGCCGTCGGCGAGCCTCGCGCAGGTGTGAGCCCAGCCCGCGCTGATCTGGGTGACGCCCGAGAGGCCAGCGATCGGGGTCGTGATCGAGCTGCCCGCCGTCTGTCCGTCGCGGTTGTCTCCCCAGCAGCGCACCGAGCCCCCGCTCAGCAGCGCGCAGGTATGTCGTGAGCCAGCGCTGACCTCGACGACGTCGGTGAGGGCAGCGCCCGGGTCGGCCGCGAGCCTGCCCGCGCAGGCCCCTTCTCCGTTGGACCCCCAGCATCGGACGGAGCCGTCGGCGAGTCGGGCGCAGGCGTGGAAGGCCCCGGCGCTGATGTCGACCGCGCCCGCGAGCCAGCTGATCGGGGCCGTCAACGAGCCGTCCGCGGTCTGCCCGTGCTCGTTGGCTCCCCAGCATCGGACGGAGCCGTCCGCGAGTCGGGCGCAGGCGTAGTAGGCGCCCGCGCTGATCTGGACGACGTTGGACAGCGCGGCGTTCGGATTCGCGAGGGGCCTCGCGGACGGGTCGTGGCTCCCCCAGCAGCGGACGGAGCCGTCGCGCAAGCGGGCGCAGGTGAAGTCGCCGCCCGCGCTGATCTCGACGACGTCGGCGAGACCCGCGATGGGGGAGCCAGCGGAGTCGGCCGACTGACCGTTGGTGTTGTCGCCCCAGCACCGGACCAGACCGCCGCGCGTCAGCGCGCAGGTGTGCTGCAAGCCGGCGCTGATCTGGACGACACCGGGGAGGCCGACGATCGAGGTCGTCGGGGAGCTGCCGAAGGCGAAGTCGGATGGCCCCCAGCACCGGACGGTCTCGTCGCCCAGGAGCGCGCAGGTGTGAGCGCCGCCCGCGCTGACCTGCGTGACGCCCTCCAGCCCGGTGATGGGCGTCGTCGGCGAAGCTCCCGCCGTCTGGCCGTTGCGGTTCGAGCCCCAGCAGCGGACGCGCCCGTCAGCCGTTCGGGCGCAGCTGTGATAGAGGCCCGCGCTGACCTGGACCGCATCCGTGAGTCCAGCGATCGGGACCGACGACGAAGCGCCCGCCGTCTGGCCGTAGAGGTTCAAGCCCCAGCAGCGGACCGTGCCATCGCTCAGGCGCGCGCAGGTGTGCTCCCCGCCTGCGCTCACCTCGTCGATGCGGGCGCATCGACCCGCCGAGCACGCCGTCGGACAGACCGTCCCGCACGCCCCGCAGTTCGCCGGGTCGGTCGAGAGGTCGACGCACTCCGGCGAGGAGCCGCAGGTGGTGTGGGTCGGGGGACAGGCAGGGCGCTGACAAGCGCCCTCCACGCAGCCCAGGCCATCGGGGCATTCGTTGGAGCAGCGGCCGCAGTGCCGCGCGTCGGTAAGCAGGTCGGTCGGGACGCCGTCGCAAGACGTCAGGTCGCTCGGCGCGGTGCACACACCCGCGGCGCATTCCTCCAGGGGTCCGCAGGAAGCGCCGCAGGCCCCGCAGTGGTCGTGGTCCGTGACCAGATCGCGGCACCCGGCGACCTCGCCGCAATTCCTCCGCCCGGCGTTGCACTCGACGGCGCGCGGGCGGTCGCTCTGGACGACGTCGGACGCCGTCCGCGGCACGTCGATCACGAACGACACCGGCGGAACGTCCGCGAAGTCGCTCGCGCGCGGCACGTCGGCCTGCCCCGGGGCCCGTCCGCAACCCGCCGTGAGCCACGCGAGACCCATCGTCGCCATGACCGTCACCCCGGAACGCATCATGGACCCACGGTTGCGCCCGTCGGACGAGCCGTTCAGCGTCCCGCTCACTCTCCTCTCCCGGCACGCCCGTCCGGGTCGTGCGCATGGCCGTCCGGGTCGTGTGCACGGGCGTCCGGGTCGTGTGCACGGCCGTCCGGGTCGTGCGCACGGGCGTCCGGGTCGTGCGCACGGCCGTCCCGATGGGCGATCGTGCGTTTTGCTGAAACGCGTCTCCGATTCGGGCGACTCTCCCGCTCCACGGACCATCCGTACGGAGAGAGAACCCCCCCAATGGCGAAACCCAAGAAGCCCGCTGCCCGCAAGGCCACCGTGAAGTTCACCTCCCGCAAGGCCGCCGCCGCCGCGACGCCTGCGGTGGCAGCGCCGACCCCCGTCGCCCAGAAGCGGCCCGACGCGCCGGCGGCCCCCGTGGCCAGGCGGCCCGACGCGCCCCCGGCCCTCGTGGCGAAGCACGCGCGCAGGCTCGCCAGCCAGGTTCGCGTCGACGTGGCGGCGCTCGCTCACGCCAAGGTCGCCGCGGCGGACGCCCACCGGCTGGAGACGCTGGCCGACGCGCTCGACGCCGCGCAGGAGGCGTGGCTGGTCATCCAGGACGCGCGCGCCGTGGGCGTCGTCGCGTCGACCCGCGATCCGGTGCGCGCCGGCCGCGACCACGTGTTCGCCGCGCTGCGCACCTTCGCCGACGCCAACCCGACGACGCAGTCGGCGCTCGACGACATCGGCGAGGTGCAGGGGGACGACGACCTCATCAGCGACACCACCCGCCTGCTCGCGCTCGCGAAGAAGCACCACCACGACCTCGACGGGACCGACCTCACCGACGCCCGCCTCGCGGCGATTCGCAGCGCGCTCGGCCTCTTCGCCGCCGCCCGCGGCGGCGCGCAGGCGGCCGCCGGCACGACCACCCAGGCCGAGGACGAGGCCACGCGCGGCGCCCGCCGGGCCCGCAACCGGGCGTTCTGGGCGCTCGCCGACCTCGATCGCCAGGTCGCCCGGCGAGGGCAGTACGCGTTTCGCGACGACGAGGCCAAGCGGGCGCGGTACGCGATGTACCGACGCAGCGCGCCCACCGCCGCGGTCGAGGGCGCGAGCCCCGAGCCGTCCCCGGTGAAGTAGCGCCACGCGCGAACACCGCTCACGGCTTCGGGCCTGTGCCTCTCCCTGAGCGAAGCGAAAGGGGGCGACCGCGACCCTCACCCCACGCCGGGCGTCGGCCGTGAGCCACGGCTTCGGGCTGCGCGTCGACGCCCTCGATGGGAGCCATCGGTACCGCGTTCACTTCGCGGCCGGTGCGCTGCCGCCCGGTGTACCGCCTCAGTCGACCCGCTCGACGGCGGGCATCGACCACGCGCCGCGCAGCGCCTCGGGCCTGGGCCAGTAGAGCCGCGCGTTCAGGAGAAAGGGCGCCCCCGCGCGCACGGGCAGCCAGTTGGCGCGCGCTTCTCCATCGGGGGGCGTCGCCTGCACCCAGAGGTCGAGCGAGCCGTCTGGGTTGGGGCGCAGCGCGTCGCGGTCGCCCACGGCGAAGCGTCCGGTGCCGGTGTCGAGCAGCGCCTCGTCGGCGCCGTAGGCCGTCACCGACCAGAAGGCGTTCACGGGCGGCAGCGCACCGGCCGCGAAGTGGATGCGGTACCGATGGCTCCCGTCGAGGGCGTCGCCGCGGGCGTCGACGCGCGCGTTGGGGTACATCGCGTCGACCGGGAGGTTGGCCCCGAGGCCCACCATCGCCACCGCGCCGCGCACCTCGTAGTTCGTGCCGTAGCGCCCGAGAATCGACGGCGGCGTCGACCAGCCTCGCACCAGGTTCGGCGGGTGCCGCAGGCGTCGCGCGACGGCGCGGTCGGCGATCCAGCGGCCGAGGCTCGCGCTCCAGCGGTCGAGCGCGTTCCAACGGAGCGGGCGACCGGGCGCGACGCCCAGCGCGGCGAGCCGTCGCATCATGGGCGCGTCGGCGGGCGTCGGCGGGTTGTCGACCATGAGCGCGGCGAGGCGCGTGAAGAAGGCCTCGGTGCTCATCGCGCGCACCTGCTCCACCGGCGGAGCGGGGCGCTGCGAGGCGGGACGCCACGCGGGCGTCGCGCGCGGCGTGACGGGGCGCAGGATGACGGCGTCTTGCAGGCGGTGCACGAGGGGGTAGTCCGCGGCGCCGTTGGTCTGCGTGCGACCGATGAGCCACACGATGCGCGTCGGCGCGCGGACCACGGCGAGCCCGTCGGGAGGGGTTCCCTGCCACGCGGGGCCCACGAGGAGGTAGCGGCCGCCCGAGGTGCCCGCGCTGCGCGTGCCGGGCGAGGCGAAGACGTTGGTCCACGCGTCCATGAGGGGGAAGAGCTCGTAGCGCGCGGCGTTGGGGGGCGTTTCGAAGACGAAGGGCCCGTCGTTCATGTCGATGAAGGCCGTGGTGTAGAGCGTGTCGACATTGGGCCGCACCACGCCGCGAAAGCGCGCGTCGGGAAACGCTCGCACGCGGAGCAGCGCGCTCGCGGGGCCCGCGGTGAGGGCCGCGGCGGCGCGGGTCACGTCCATGATGACCAGGGGGTAGCCGAAGACGTAGGCCCGCGCGCCGTCGAGGGCGACCTTGAGAAGCACCCCGAGCACGAGGACCGCGAGCGCGAGGAGCACCCGCGCGGTGCGTCGCCTCCGGTTCGGTACGAGGGGGCTCGGCTCACGCATGCGGCGAGGCTCGCGGGACGGAAGGCAAGAGCGTCAGCTTGCCCCGCGCGCGCAGCGGAACCCGAACCAGCCGAAGCGGAACAGCGGGTCGTCGGCGATGCGATAGGGCACGCGCACGCTCGTCGGGGCCGAGAGATTCCACGCGCCGCCGCGGTACGAGCGGTACTCCCCGACGATCGGACCGGACGGATCGGTCGCAGCCGCCGCGGAGTAAGGGGCAGCCCAGTCCAACATCCACTCCGCGACGTTGCCGGCCATGTCGAAGATGCCAAAGGGTGAGTTGCCCGCTGGGAAGGACTGGACCGCGCAGGTGCTCGTTCGAGTGGTGCCGCCGCCGCTCCAGCAGAGCTGAGCGGCGGGCGTCGCGTTGCCCCACGGGAAGATGTGATTGGTCGCATCGGGTCCGCGGGCCGCGTACTCCCACTGGGCCTCGGTCGGGAGGTCGCCGCCGCGGGACAGGCAGTAGGAGCGCGCCTGACTCCAGCTCACGCAGTTGATGGGGTGGGACTCGCGAGCGCCCGGGGAGGTCGACCAGTTGCACATCGACCCGGTGTCGGGAGCCGTGCATCCGGCCGCGGTACACCCGCGCCAGGCCGCGACGGTGACCTCCGTGAGGTCGAGGCAGAACGCCGACAGCGTCACCATGTGCGGCGGCTGGGCGTAGGCGCTCTCGGCGTCGGCGTCGCCCATGATGAAGCTGCCGGCGGGGATGAGCACCATGCCCGACGGGCACGACGGAGCGCGCACGTCCGCCGGGACGTCGACCGACGTCGGGACGTCCGCCGGGACATCCACGACGCGAGCGTCGACCACGTCGACCACGTCGACCGACGAGGCATCGACCACGTCGACCGCCGCCGGAACATCGGCGCTCGTCGAGTCCATCCCGTCGCTCCCACGATCGTCGACGCCCGGTCGATCAACTGCCACCGTCGCGGCGTCGACCGCCGCATCGAAGCCCGTCGAGCCCCCCACCGCCGATCCGCATCCCGCCACGACCGACAGCCACCCGCACAACACCCCAATGCGCATGGTGCCGCGATACGACGGCGCACCCAGCAGGGTCAACGGCGCCGCGGGCGGCGATGAGGGCGACGAGCTGCGCGTGCGTCGGGTCCTGCGTGAGGTTCATGCGGGCCTTCTCCCCGGACATCGGGGGGTGCGAGCGGGCCTTCACCCACGCCCCGAGGCCCGTGAGATCAACGCCAGGGGATTTCCAACCCGGTGCGACGGTTGAGGTGTCGCCGCCGCTTCGCCAGCCGTTGGAGCCCGCTCACGCCCTCTTGAGCAGCGCCGCGAGCCCCGTCGCGTTGGCGTGCGTGATCGCCACCGCCAGCGCGTCCGCCGCGTCCTCCTGCGCGGGCTCGCTCAGCCCCAGCATCCGCTGGATCATCGCCCCCACCTGGGACTTCTCCGCGCGGCCGTTGCCCGTCACCGAGCGCTTCACCACCGCCGGGGGATACTCCACCACCGTGAGGCCCGCCCTCGCCGCCAGCAGCATCGCCACGCCGCGGGCGTGCCCGATCACCAGCGCCGCGTGCGGGTCGCGGCTCACGAAGGCCTGCTCCAGCGCCACCACCCCGGGCTTGTGCGAGGCGAGCACCGCCTCCAGGCCCTCGGCGATCACCCGCAGCCGCTCGGGCAGCAGCGCCGTCGACGGCGCCTTGATCATCCCGTGGGCGACGTGGATGTACTTGTTGCCCTTGCGGATCACCAGGCCGTAGCCGAGTCGGTGCGAGCCCGGATCGATCCCCAGCACAAGGGTGTCTGCCATGCGCGACGCTCTACGCCGCCGTCGCCCGGCTCACAACCCCAGCCACGGCACCGGGTCGACGGTCTCGCCCGCGTGGCGCACCTCGAAGTACAGCATCGGCCCTCGGCCGTCGTCGCCCGCGGAGCCCACCACGTCGCCGGTCGAAAGCTCCTGGCCCACCCGCACGTCGATGCGAGCGAGGTTGGCGCTCACCGAGTAGTAGTGGTCGCCGTGGTCGACGATGACGATCATCCCGTACGCGCCGTAGCGGTCGGCGAAGGCCACGCGCCCCGGAAACACCGCGCGAGCGGGGGTGCCCAGCGGCACGTTGATCTCGATGCCAGGGCCCTCGGCGCCCTCCCGGAAGGCCCGCCGCACCTCGGCGCGACCAGCCACCGGGAAGAGCAATCGGCCCGCGCTCTCGGCGAAGCGCTCGACCCCGGGGGTGACCGAGGCCGCGCCGCCGTAGACCGTGACCGAGGCAGGGGCGGTGCCCGCCGGAGCCGCGCCGTAGACCCCGAGGGCGGCCTGGGCGCGCTGCTCGGCCTCGGCGCGGTTGCGCTGCTCCTGCGCCGCCTGGAGGAGCCTCGCCACGCGCTGCCGCTCGAGGTCGAGGGTCTCCGCGCGGCGGTCGGCCCGCTCCATCGCCTTGAGCGTGGTCTGGAACACCCGGCGCACACGGCCCGAGCGCGCCGCGTGATCGAGCAGCATCTCGGGGCCGCCGCGCACCGCGAGGGCGTCGCTCTGGGAGAGGTGGTAGAGCCAGCGGGCCTGCTGCCGTGCTCGGGCGCGCAGGGCCGAGCGCTCGGGGGTGAGCGTCGAGGCGTCCGTGTCGATGCGGGTGAGCTCGTTGGAGAGGCGGACGATCTCCGCCTGCGAGGAGGTGAGCGCCGCGACGGGAGAGCCCGGGAGGCCAGTGACGCCGAGGTTCTGCGCCACCGGCCGCGAGGGGGCGGCGGAGAGGCCGAGGCACATCGCACCGAGGATCAACGCGCGCTTCACGATCGACCTCGCATCACGACTGGAGGCCACGACGGAGCGCCGCCGCGCTGCCGAGCGCGCCCAGCATCGAGCCGCCCAGCACCAGCGAGGCCAGCACCGTCCACGGGAGGAAGACCGGGTGCAGCCCGAGCACCGCGCCGAGCGACACCTCGTACTGGACGCGCACCATCGCGAAGACCACCCCCAGGAGGATCACCGCCACCAGCGCCCCGGCGCCGCCGAGCATGGCCCCTTCGATGAGGAAGGGCCCGCGGATGTACGAGCGCGTGGCGCCCACCAGCCGGAGCACCTCGATCTCGCGCAGGCGCGCGGCGAGGGACATGCGCACGGTGTTGCTCACCACCGCGAAGACGCAGAGCAGCACGCCGAGGGCGATGACGCCTGCCGCGGCGCGGCCGCCCACGAGCAGTCCCCGCAGGCGCTCGGTGAAGCCCCGGTAGGTCTCGACCTCGGCCACCATCGGGATGCGACGGACGCGCGTGGCCACGGAGGCGACCCGCTCGGCGCTGACCGCGGAGGGGACCAGCCGCAGCTCGATGGTCGCCGGGAAGAGCTCGACCGGGGCGGTGGCCACGGTGCGGTCGCCGCCTGCGCTCAGAGATTGGCGCGCCTCGGCGGCGGAGACGTAGCGGGCCTCCTCGACCTCGGGCAGGGCCGCGAGCGCACGGCGCAGGCTGTCCACCTGGTCGACGGTGGCGCCCTCCGCGAGGAAGACGGTGACCTTCACCGGCGCCCCCCAGCGGCGCACCATCGCGCCTGCGTTTTCGAGGACCAGCAGCGCGCCGGCCATGCAGAAGAGCGCGAGCGCCACGGTGGCCACGGACATCATCTGCGTGCCGAGCTGCTGGCGGAGTCCCTTGAGTGCGCGTTCGAACATGCGGTTCCCTTGGCGTGCGGTCAGTTGATGCTGATGCCGTGGTCGAGCACGCCGCCGAGGCCTGCGAGGCCCGCGCGGGCCTCGATGCAGCGGCCGTCGTCGATGACCACCAGGCGCCGCGGGGAGACCTCCAGCAGCGTGCGGTCGTGCGTGGCGAAGATGACGGTGGTGCCGCCCTCGTTGATCTCCTCGAAGAGCCCGAGGATGTCGAGCGCCAGCACCGGGTCGAGGTTGCCGGTGGGCTCGTCGGCCAGCACCACCGCGGGCTCGGTCACGATGGCCCGGGCGATGGTCACCCGCTGCTGCTCGCCGCCGGAGAGCACCGAGACCTTCTCGTCGCCGCGGCCGTCGAGGCCCACGCGCTCCAGGGCCACCGCCACGCGAGAGCGGATCACCCTCGGAGGCAGGCCCATCACCTGGAGGGCGACGGCGACGTTCTCGAAGACGGTCCAGTAGGGGACGAGGCGGAAGTCCTGGAAGACCACCCCGATGTTGCGGCGCAGGTGGGGGACGCTGTCCTCGGTGAGCCGCGCGATGTCCCGGCCGCAGAACAGGATGCGCCCGTCGTCGACGGTCTCGGCCTTGTAGATCAGCTTGAGCAGCGTGCTCTTGCCAGCGCCGGAGGGGCCCGTCACGAAGACGAACTCCCCGCGCTCGATGGTGAGGTCGACGCCGCGCAGCACCGGGGCGTCGGCGCGGAAGACCTTCATCACGTTCTCCAGCACCAGGATCGGCTTGTGGGCCGCGGCGCTGTCGAAGTGACCGTCAGGACGGAAGTGCGGTCGGAAATTGTTCGAGACGCGAGAGCGACCCATGGCTCGGGGCAGTACCGCGCGCCGATCGGGAGCTCCAAAAAGCTGACAGGGAAAGTTCAGGCCCCGGAGGGGGTGCTACCAGACGGGCGAACGTTGCGGGTCGCTGCCCCAGGGGAGCCTCGGGTCATAGAGCTCGCGCAGCACCTGCTCGCCCTCGCGGCCCCTCGGAGAGAAGCCCCACTCGGACTCCTGCGAGGAGTCCATCGGGTTGGCGTAGTAGCGCCACACGAAGGCCCCGGCGAACCACCGACGGCCGATGAAGGCCTCCATCAGCGCGCGGTACCCCATGGCCTGGGCGTGCGCGTCGACGTGCACGTCGGTCATCCCGTCGGGCCACTCCCAGGGGCGCAGCGTGGGGTCGGTGCGCGCGGTGTACCCGAACTCCGTGAACATCACCGGCCGACCCTCCCGGCGGGACCACGCCTCGAGCCGGTCGGCCCGGGAGACCGCCGCGCGGCGGAGCTCGTCGAGCGTCGCGCCGGGCCGCTCGGCCAGCGGGTAGAAGGCCTGGATGCCCACCACGTCGAGGCGATCCCAGAAGATCACCTGGCGCTCCTCGTCCCAGTTGGCCGAGTAGGTGAGCAGCCCGCGGTACTCCCGGCGGATCGCCGCGATCACGTCGAACCACTCCGCGCGCGTCCCGGACGACGACTGCATCTCCACGCCGACGGAGAGCATCTCCGCCCCGGCCTCCTGGGCCACCTTCGCCCACTCGGTGACGAAGCGCGTGTAGCTCGCGAACCACCGCCGCCAGCGCTCGCTGTCCGCGTGCGCGATCTCGCCACGCCAGCCGCCCTGGTCGATCCAGAGGTGGGGGATGAGCAGCACCCGGAGGCCCCGCGCGTGGGCCTGGGCGATGACCCGCTTCACGCTCTCCCGGTTGACCCGGAAGGGCGCCTCGAAGTCGAGGCGGACCTCGGTCTCGTCGAGGTCCCACTGCCGTCCGAAGGGGGTGAAGGAGACCCAGTTGCAGCCCAGGGCCACGAGCTCGTCGAGGGCCGCCGCGCTGGCCGGGGTGCCGTAGCCGACGCCCGGGTGCTGGGTGCTCTCGATGGGTCCGAGCGTGGCCCCTCGCACGGCCCCGAGGCCAAGCTCGGCCCACGCGTGCGGCGTGTACCCGACGACCGGGCGCGGCTGCGCGGAGGCGACGGAGGCGAGCAGCGTCAGGGCAAGGGCGACGAGCGCCCCAGCAAGCGATCGAGCTGGCCGTCGCGGTCGAGCGCGTGAAGCTCGTCGCAGCCCCCGACGCTGCGGCCGTCGATGAAGATCTGCGGCACCGTGCTCTGGCCGGTCTCGTCCCGCAGCCACGCCCGCTTCGCGTGGTCGCCCTCCACGTCGATCTCCTTGAAGGCGACGCCCTTCCTCTGGAGCAGCGCCTTCGCCCGGGTGCAGTAGGGGCAATAGCTGGTCAGGTAGATCTGTACATCGGCCATGGGGCTCTCCTGTCGCTGTCGTCGGACGCGTCCGACCGTGGATCGTTGTCACAAGAACCTGTGCGCGAGGCGCGCCCCGAAGGTGAGCATTCCCGCGGCGAGTGTCACGCCGAGGTAGACCGTGAGCCACGGCAGCGAGAGCGCCCGGGTCACCGACCAGCCGCGGCGCAGCCCGAAGGGGGCGAGCGCCGCGACGGCCAGCGTGAGGGTGAAGAGCAGCGGCCCCATCAGGTGCGCGCGGAAGGCGTCGAGCACGTGGAGGTGCGCCATGTGGGTGAAGCTGGTGGTGAGCCCGCAGCCGGGGCACGGGACGCGGGTGACCGCCTCGAAGGAGCACGGCGCGAGGCCGAGCTGCTGGTGGGTGCCGAAGCCCCGCTGGTCGGGTCGCAGCCACGCGGAGAGCATCACCACGGGCCACGCGGTGAGCAGCGCGACGGCCCAGGCGGCGCGGTCGAGGAGCCGCCGCGGCGGGGCGACGAGCGTCACGTCGGAGGGTGGAGGAGGCGACATCGCAGGGGTGCCCGCATGCTAGCGTGCGCCGCCGTGAGGGTCATCGACGCAATCACGTTCGCGGCGCTGGGGGCATCGCTCTCGCTGCTCCCGAGGGCTGTCGGCGCGCAGGACGCGGGGGCGCGCGACGCGGCGCCGGAGGCCTCGCCGGAGTCCCTGGTGATCGCCCTTCGAGGGGGGAGGGTCCCGGTGCTGGTCAACGCGAGGCGCACCCGCGCCGCGGCCACCGAGGCGCTGCACCCCAGGCTGGAGCGGGGCCGTTGCTACGAGCTGGCGGGCGCGGCCCTCGGCGCGGCGCAGGTGCGGGCGCAGGTGCGGGTGCGCGACGCGGTGGAGGGCCCCGCGCTGCCGCTGGCCAACTCGCAGGGGACGGCGGCGCGGCAGCGGTTCTGCGTGACCGAGGCGCCGGAGCTGTACCGCGTCGACGTCGAGGCGTGGAGCGCAGCAGCGTGGCACCTGGAGGTGCTGCCCCTCGACGAGCGCGTCTCCACGGCGAGGGTCGTGGTCGACGCCGGGGCGGAGGTGGCGGCGCCCGAGGCGGGCAGCGCGGCGCGCTTCCCCATCGGCGGAGCGGTCTCGGACTATGTGAGCGCGCAGCTACGGCAGGTGGCGGCGAGGCGGCCCGGGGCGACGGGGCTCACGGCCATGACCCGGCACACGCTGGCCACCAACGGGATGATCGAGCAGACGGTGACGCTGCCGTCCAACCGCTGCGTGGAGGTGGTCGCCGCGGCGGTGCCGAGCGTCGGCGACCTGGTGATCGAGCTGGAAGATCCGGCGCGCCACCGGGTGGCCCAGGACTCCACCCACCGGGGGACGGAGAGCGCCCGCTTCTGCACGCGCTACTCGGGGCTCTACCGCTACCGGGTGCGGGTGTTCTCCGGCGGGGGCGAGGTCGGGGTGCAGGTGTTCATCGATCCGTAGCGCGGCGGCGCGGGGCGTAGCCGTGCGTCGCGGCGGCGCGGGAGCGGCGGACCGGGGCCACCCTGCGGCGGCGCGGCGGGGGCGGGAGCCAGACGCCGGTGTGGCACCGACGGTCGCCCGACGGGCACACGATGCGGATGTGGAAGTGGTTGTCGTGCGGTGAGACCCGCGCGGGCTGCACCAGGGTGTTGGCCGCGACGCTGATCACATGGCCCGGCGCGTGGATCGCCCGGGCGTGCTGGAGCAGCAGCGAGCGCAGCGGGGAGGAGATGAAGATGCGCTCGACGCGCACCCTGGGGTCGGTGAGCAGCGCGTGCACCAGGGACCAGTTGCGGGCGGTGTCGAAGCGCAGGGTGCCGTCGAGGGAGCGGCCGGTGCGGTCGAAGACCACGTAGTCGGTGGGGGCGACGGGGCGCGAGGCGCCGCGGGGGGAGTCGGGGCGCGCGAAGAAGGCGAGGTCGGCGTCGCGGCCCGACTGGTGGGAGCGGTGCCGCGCGATGCGTCCGCCGACGCGGGCGGAGAGGTCGCCCACGGTGAGCGGCGCCTGGAACTGGCGCTTCAGCCTCGCGGCGCAGCGCTCGAGGAGGCCGACGAGCTCGTCGGTGCCCCACTGGAGCACCCGGCCGGGGAGGATGCGCACGCTGGTCGAGGCCGCGAGGTGGCGGCCGTTGTCGAGGCTGCCGTTGTTGGGCCACCCCACGCTGGCGCTGGGCCGCACCGGCGCGGGGTTGCGGCCGCGGTGCACGCGCGCAGGCGGGTCGGCGTGGGCGACGCCGGTCACGCCGCAGAGCGTGAGGAGCGTGCACAAGAACCACCGGATGACCCGCACGCTGCCTGCGTACCAGCGCGGCGCGAAGGCTGGCCAGAGAATGACAGACGATGAATTGACGGCTGCGCGAGCGTTCAGTTACGGTGACCTGAACTGCCACCCAGGTGCTGATGTGCAGTGCCTGCGCAGAGGAGCGCGACGACGATGCAGCCACTCACCGAACGACAGCAGGCGATCCTGGAGTACATCCAGCAGGCCATCGACGAGAAGGGCTATCCCCCGACGCTGCGGGAGATCGGCGCGCGCATGGACATCCGCTCGACCAACGGGGTGAGCGATCACCTTCGGGCCCTCGAGCGCAAGGGCTACCTCGAGCGCATCGGGATGAAGTCCCGGGCGCTGCGCCCGACCAAGGTGGGGCGCACCTTCCTGATGCAGAACCGGGACACCGGCGACGAGCTCCCGGAGAAGGTCATCCGCGTCGACCGGGACGACCGGCCGGCCAACGACGCCATCGCCATCCCGCTCTTCAACCGCATCGCCGCGGGCCCGCTGAGCACCATCGACGAGCGCGTCGAGCGCTACCTCCACGTCGACCCGTCGATGCTCCGTGGCGGCGGCGAGACCTTCGCGCTGCGGGTCAAGGGCGAGTCGATGATCGAGGCCGGCATCCACGACGGCGACACGCTCTTCGTGCGGCGCCAGCAGACCGCCGCGCGCGGGGAGATCGTCGTCGCGGTCGTCGGCGACGAGGCCACGGTGAAGCGGTACTTCCCCGAGGCCGACCACATCCGGCTGCAGCCCGAGAACAAGACCATGAGCCCGATCTTCGTGCGCAAGCGCGAGATGGGGGTGTTTCACATCCTCGGCGTGGCGGTGGGGTTGTTCCGCGACGTGGCAGGCGTCAGGATGATGTGATGTTTCCGCCGCTGCTCGTCGGCGCCGTGGTCTCCGGGCTCGCCACCGTCGGCAGCCTCGCCCAATTCTACCGCCAGCAGCTCGGGCCCATGACCCTCGCCGAGGTCCGGGCCCTCGAGCAGCTCTCCCCCACCCCCATCGCCCACGCCGCCAGCGGGCTCGTGAAGCTCGTGGGCACGCTCGGCTGCGAGCACCCCGGGGTGAGCATCCAGGGCGGCCTCGCCACCGCCGTGCGCGAGGTGCACCACTACGCCGTCGAGGGCCGCGGGCTGCGGGCGCGCAGGGTGCTCGTCCGCACCGAGCGCAGCGAGTCTCCCTTCTGGATCGAGGACGACACCGGCCGGGTGATGCTCGACCCTGCGCGCTGCCGCATCGACTTCGAGGCCGACACCGGCGAGGGCGAGAGCATGGTCGACGAGCTGCGGCTCCGCGTGGGCGAGCGCGTGGCGATCATCGGCGAGGTCGAGCGCGGGGCGACGCTGGCGCTGCACCCGATGCGGCGCTCGTCGGCCACGGCGGGCGAGGGCCTGCGCTTCGTGAGGCCGCCGGTGGTCACCTGGCGCACCGAGCCCGAGGTGATGCCGAGGCTGCTGCCCCCGACGGGCGGCGTCGCGCTCTCGGCCAGCACCGTGGGCATGGCCGTGCTCGGCGCGCTGCTCCAGATCTGATCAGGCCGTCGGGCGGTCGAGGGCGGTGCGCACGGCGGAGAGCAGGCCGTCGGTGGTGAAGGGCTTGTCGAGCACCGCGGCGTAGCGCTCCATGGTGACCGGGAGGGCGTCCCCCGACCACGCGGTCATGTAGAGCGTGCGGGCCTCGGGGAAGCGTCGGGTGATGCGCCGGGACATCTCGACGCCGTCCATGCCGGGCATCACCACGTCGGTGAGCACCAGGCGAATCTGGTCGGCCGAGGACTCGTAGGCCCGCAGTCCCTCGTGGCCGTCCGTCGCCTCGATGACCTTGTAGCCGTGGCGCTGCAGCAGCTGCACGGTGAGCCGCCGCACCAGCGCCTCGTCCTCGACCACGAGCACCATCTCGCCCCGGCCCTCGCACCTCGCCTGCTGGGGCGGGGGCCGTATCGACTGCGCCGCCTCGTGGGTGCCGGGCAGGCAGATGGTGACCGTGGTCCCACGGCCGGGCTCGCTGGAGAGCCACACCTCGCCGCCGCTCTGTCGCACGATGCCGTAGACCGTGGCGAGCCCGAGGCCGGTGCCCTGCCCCGTCTCCTTCGTCGAGAAGAAGGGATCGAAGGCGCGCTCCAGGGTGGCCGCGTCCATGCCGGTGCCGGTGTCGGTGACGCGCAGCGCGACGTACCCGCCGGCCGCGACCTCGGGGTGCCGGCGGGCCTCGTCGAGGTCCAGCCGGGCCGGGGCCACGGAGAGCGTGAGCTCGCCCCCGTCGGGCATCGCGTCGCGCGCGTTGACGCAGAGGTTGAGCAGCACCTGCTCGAGCTGGCCGACGTCTCCGCGCACGCGGCGCGCGGACGGGTCGAGGCGCACCTCCAGGCGGACGTGCTCGCCGATGAGCCGCTCCAGCATCCGGTGCATGTCCCCGACGAGGGCGTTGAGGTCGAGCACGCGCGACTGCGTGAGCTGCCGACGGCTGAAGGCCAGGAGCTGCCGGGTGAGCTGCGCCGCGCGCGACGACGCCCGGAGGATCTGCTCCAGCTCGGCGTGGGCCACGTGCTCCGCCGGGAGGCTGTAGCGCGCGACCGAGGCGAAGCCCGAGATCACCTGGAGCATGTTGTTGAAGTCGTGCGCGATGCCGCCCGCGAAGCGCCCCACGACCTCCATCTTGCGGGCGTGCCGGAGCTGGTCTTCCAGCATCCGGCGGTCGGTCATGTCGAAGAGGATGCCCACCGCGCCGCGCACCGCGCCGCTCCGGTCGCGCAGCGGAGCGCGGGAGAGGGTGACCTCCACGGCGCCGCCGTCGCGGCGGTGGTAGGTCGCGTCGCCCGCCTCGACCCCTTCGCCCGCGCGCACCGACTCCACGAAGGCCTCCGCGGTCTCCGCCGTGAGGAAGGGCGGGGGCCTCCCCTCGACCTCCTCGGCGGACCAGCCGAAGACCCGCTCGGCGGCGGGGTTCCAGAGGCTCACCCGGGCGTCGTGGTCGAGGGCGAAGATCGCCGCGGGGGAGGACTGCACCAGCGTGCGACCGAGCTCCTCGGCGTGCCGCAGCTCGGTGATGTCGTTGGCGAGCGCATCGCGCTCGGTGACCGACGGGCCCGTGCGAGAGCGGATCACCAGCAGGTGGCGACCCTCGGCGATGCGCGCGACGCCGCGGTAGTCGACCAGCCGACGCAGGGCGCCGGGGCCCACGATCGGGAGCAGACCGCGGACGGAGCCGACGTCGAGGAGGGTGCGCAGGGCGGCGGGGAGGTCGGCGTCGGAGCCGATCCACGACGAGAGCATGGCGCCGACGATGGTCTGCTCGGGTTGCCCGAGGAGCGAGCACGTGGAGGCGTTGACGGCGACCACGCGGCCCCCGTCGTCGACGACGATCATCGCGTCGTCGGACTGGTCGAAGAGCGCCCTCATCGCCGCGTCGCCCTCGCGCCACGACTCGACCGCTGGAGTGCTCCTGGCGTCTGGGTTCACGGGAGGCGTATCCCTCGGTCGAGCTGTCAGGGGGTGGAGGCCGGACGCGCGGCCGGGATGAACTTTCCGCCGGGCTGCACCCGAGACTCGCCCTTCGGGAGCGGCCCCGGCCACACGGTGAGCACCGCCTCGTTGACCATGAGCCCGCGGTCGGCGACCCAGCCGTCGCGCTCGCGCACCCACTCCAGCACGGCCTCCCTGGCGGCCGCGGTGATCTCCCGCTCGTCCGCCGGGTCCATCATCACGAAGTCACCTTCGAGCGACCAGCTGATCTGCATCGGGCGGTCAGGGTCGGCGCTGCGCATCGACTCGCGGTGGGCCTCGGCCTCGGCGGTGGCGCGGCGCGCGTGCTCGATCTCTCGCGCGATTCTCGCCTTGGCGTCGGCGACGTCCATGCGGCGCACCACCTCCGCCTCGTCGGGGTCGAGCGGACGCGCCGCCTCGCGCAGCATCTGGTGCATCGCGGTGTCGGAGTTCTCGGCGATCAGGCCGAGCACCTCCATCATGTGTGGCCGCTCGCGGAGCCACGTCGCGGCGTCGTCCTCGCTCTCGAAGGACGCGATGAGGAGTTCGGCCGTCTCCAGGTCACGGAGGCGCAGATCGAGTTTGCCCATATGTGCGGCCGAGCTTAGCGCGCTCGACGCCCCACCGGGAGCGGTTCATAGAGTGACCCGATGCGCACGATGGGCCTCTCCCTCACGCTGCTCGGGGCGTCGCTCGGCTGCTCGCGCCACGCGCCCGCGCCGACGATGCGACCGGCGGATCTCCCTTCGGCGGAGCGCTTCCCGGCGCTGCCCTCGCGCCCCCGCGCGACCGCGGGCGGGGCCTTCATGCGGGCGTGGAGCGACGGGCGGGCGGAGCTCTCGGGCTACCGCGCCCGGGTCAACCGCTACGGCGAGCTCAGGGCGGCCGAGCTGGTGCTGATCTACGTCACCGAGCCCATGGACCGGCGCACGTGGGTGAAGGACGACGACGCGCCCGCGGAGCATCGGGTCAACGTGCTGAAGCTCAACGCGTCGTTGAAGTTCCAGACGGGGGTGTACCCGTACTCGGTGATGACGTCGGTGTTCGCGCCGGTCGACCGGTACCGCGCCGAGGCCTTCTCTCCGGTGAAGATCACCCTGAGCGCGCAGGAGTGGTGCGGCCACGTCTTCCACGGCGTCTGGCCCGGCGACGAGCGCTCGACCGAGCAGGTGATGTCGTACTTCGCCGAGGAGGGGGAGCGCCGTCGGGATGTTCCTACCCCCGCGGGGACACTCTACGAAGACGCCCTGCTCATCCAGCTCCGCGAGCTCGACGGGCCCTTCGCAGGCGGCGTCGACTGGCGCGGATCGCTGGTGCCCTCCCTCTGGTCGATCCGCCGGGCGCACACCCCCACGGCCGCGGTCGAGGCCACCATCGCCCGCTCCCGGGTGCAGCTCGACGGCAAGGACGTCCACCGCTTCGTGCTGCGCTACGGCGAGGTCACCCGCACCTTCGACGTCGAGGCCGAAGGGGCGCACCGGGTGCTCGGGTGGCAGGGCTCGGACGGCGAAGAGGCGCGCCTCCTCCGCACCGCGCGCCTGCCCTATTGGCAGCTCAACCACCAGGGCGACGAGGCCCAGCGGGCGCTCTTCGGCCTCGGCGATGAAGTGCCCGCCCGGGACGCGGGCGCTCCGCGGTAGCATCCGCCCCCATGAGCCTGAACCAACTCGTCCCCTGCGATGGATGCACCCGCCATGTCCGCCGCACCGAAGCCGCGTGCCCCTTCTGCGGCCTCGCTTCGCCGCTGGCCTCGGCCGCCTCGGTCACCCCGGAGCCCTCGGCGCGCTTGAGCCGCGCGGGCATCCTCGCCTTCGTCGCCACCGTGGGCGCGGGCGCCTGCTCGTCAGCGCAGCCCGTGCCGATCGCCGTCATCGAAGCGCCCCCCGCGCCGCAGACCCCCCCGGCCGACGGCGGCGCCCCGGCGACCCCCGTGGCCACCCCGGAGCCGACCCCGGAGCCGACCCCCGCGACGCCCGACGCCTCCACGGCGACCACCACGCCGACGCGCCCCGACCCCGGGAGCATGATGCTCCGCTACGGCGCCCCGCCGAGGCCCTGAGGTCGTCCCAAGGGAGGTGACGGGGGGGCCAGGGACATGGCCGCCTCTTAGGGGTGCGTTGTCGAATGCACAGTGCCTCGGGTCCGAGGTGTGTCAGGTTGAGGGGAGAGTTCCGCGCAGCCTACGATCGGCGTGAGCAACGTCCGAGCGTCTTCCAGGCACTGCCCAAACGCGGGGCGACCGTTTCATCCCCGGGCGATAGGACGCGGCGTGCCCTTCGAGGGCAGCGTGTCAGGAGCGAGGTATCCCATGAGCACCAACGGCAGGCCTTCCATGGCCAAGCGTCAGAAGGAAATGGCCCGACAGGAGAAGCAGCGCGAGAAGGCCGTGAAGCGCGAGCAGCGCGCCAACGCCCCCGCTGGCCCCTCCGACGAAGGGATGGAAGTCGTCTTCGGTCCGGACGGGACCCCCATGGTCGATGGGGACGGCAACATCATCCTGGTCCCCGCCGGCTCGACGCCTGCCGCGGCTGCGGCCCTCGTCGCAGCGGCGCGCAAGTCCATCGACCAGACCACAGCGTAGACGCTCCCTACGCCGGAGTAGAGTCCGCGACCCATAGGCCGTAAAACGCCACCCCGATGGGTACACGCGAGCTCGAGGCGCTTCTCCACCAGACCCTCAACGACCCCCGGATCGCGCCGGCGACGCGCGCCTCCATCGAGCGCGTGTTTCACCAGCGCGCCATGGACCCCGACACCGTCACCCTCTTCTGCGCGCAGGCCATCGTGCTGGCGCGCGCGGCGCTCACGGACGACCGCATGCGAGACACCTTCTCCTGGGTGCTCACGCTCGCCGACCTCGCCCGCGACGCCGCGCCCGCCCCGAAGCCTGGCCCCAGGGAGACCCCGAAGCCCGCCCCCAGGGAGGCGCCCAGGGAGGCGGTCCACGTGGCCTTCAGCCCGGGGGAGGATTGCCTCGACGCCATCCGAGACGAGTTCGCGCGCGCCCGCCGGAAGGTCGACGTGTGCGTGTTCACCATCACCGACGATCGCATCCGGGCGGCCATGCTCGACGCCCGGCGCCGGGGCGTGGAGATCCGGGTCATCAGCGACAACGACAAGGCCATGGACGAGGGCTCGGACATCGAGCCGCTGCGCCGCGCGGGCATCGAGGTGCGGGTCGACCAGACCGAGGCGCACATGCACCACAAGTTCGCGCTCTACGACGACGCGAGGCTGCTGTCGGGCAGCTACAACTGGACGCGCAGCGCGGCCAACTACAACCAGGAGAACCTCATCGTCACCTCCGACCGCGCCATCGTCGAGCGCTTCGGGTCGGAGTTCGAGCGCCTCTGGAGCGACTTCTCCAGGCGCTGACGTTAAGGTCGCATCCCTCCCCCATGGACGACATCGATCGCATCGCTCCCACGAGGCGCCCGGAGGGCAGGCGGGTCGCGCAGCACCAGACCTGGGAGACGCTGCTCTTCCTTCACTGGCGGGTCCCGGTGGAGGCGCTGCGGCCGCTCATCCCCGAGGCGCTGGAGATCGACACCTTCGACGGCGACGCGTGGGTGGGCCTCGTGCCCTTCACCATGCGCGGCGTGCGGCTCGCGTGGCTCCCGCCGGTGCCGGGGACGTCGGACTTCCACGAGACCAACCTCCGCACCTACGTGCACCACCGGGGGAAGAACCCCGGCGTGTGGTTCTTCACCCTGGAGGCCGCGGCGTGGATCCCCGTGCAGGTCGCGCGCGCCGGGTGGCACCTGCCCTATCACCACGCGAAGATGTCCCTCGCCCGCGGCGCCGACGGCGTCATCGACTACGCCTCCGAGCGACGCTCGCCGCCCCCGCTGCCCGCCCACTGCAAGGTGCGCTACCAGCCCGCCGGAGCGCCCTCGGCCGCGGTGCCGGGGACGCTGGAGCACTTCCTCGCCGAGCGCTACCTGCTCTACGCCGACACCGGCCGCGGGCGCATCCAGCGCGGCCAGGTGCACCACGCCCCCTACCCCCTGCAGCCCGCGACGGTGCACTCCTGGGAGGAGTCGCTCTTCGCCGCGTGCGGCATCGCGCGCCCGAACGCCGAGCCCCTCGCGCACTACGCCTCCGGCGTCGACGTGGAGATCTTCGACCTCGAAGACATTTGATTCGACTTTGGCCCATGACGACGACCGCGAGACGCTCAGGGCAGAGGCTCGGTCAGCGCCGAGACGTCGGGGTAGAAGAGCGAGAAGGAGAAGCGCAGCGGGCCGGTGCGGGTGCGCAGCGCGGCGCGGCCGTCGAGGCGGGCTCCGACGTGGCGGTCGAGGAGCAGCTCGCCCTCCACGGGCAGGACGCCGTCCGGGCCGCGGTGGGCGTCGAAGACGGCGCCGGGCGTTCCACGGACGATCGGGACCACCATCGGGAAGGTTCGAGAGCGACGGCGACCGGAGACCGAGAGCGTCGCGCCGACGAAGGCCACGTCGAGGGCGACCACGCCCCGAGGCTCGGCGCGCAGGCGCAGCGAGGCCAACGGAGGCAGCCCCGGGCCGAGGCTCACCGAGGGGACCACCAGCAGCCCCGCGGGGACCTCCGGCGACACCTCGAGGATCTGTCGCGTCTGCTCGGCTCCCACGGTCGCGACGATGGTGTGGCGGCCGAGGGCTCCCGCGTGGAAGACGTGGTCGGGGGAGATCTCGCCGCCCGTCGGTGGCTCGACCCGTAGCTGCGCCTGCGCCGTCACGTCGACGTCCGGGCCGCCACGGCGATACACCCGGAGGCGCACCGACTGCCCCGGCCGCATCATCTCGACCCCGCCGGCCATCAGGTAGATGGACGTCCCGGTCGCCCCGTCGGTGGGCGCATCCGAGGGAGCCGGGGCGTCGGCGCTCACGGCGGCGTCGGTCCTCGCGCTCGCGTCGGGGCGCGCCGAGGCGTCGACCGTCGCGAGCGCGCGCGGCGGGTCGCGGCGGCAGGAGAGCGCGAGCATCGCGGCGACGGAAAGGCGCGCTCGCAGCGAAGACGGATCGATCAACGATCGAGGCCCTTCGCGAGCTCGGCGTCCATCAGCACGGTGACCTCGCCGGTGGCGTCGCGGATGATCTGCCCGGGCACGCGCAGCCGGTCGTCGGCTTCATAGAGCACGGCCCGCATCGCGGTCGTCTTCGCGCGGCCGTGGGCGATCACCAGCACCCGTCGCGCGGCGGTCACCACCGGCGGGGTGAAGGTGATGCGGTCGACCGGCGGGTCGAGCTCGGGCTCGACGAGGGCCATCACCATGCGCTCCCTCTCCGCGAGGGCGCCGCACATCGGCGGCAGCGAGAGCGTGTGACCGTCGCGGCCCACGCCCAGGATCACCAGGTCGAGCACCGGCGGATCGCCCGCCGAGGCGCGCAGCTCGCGCTCGTAGTCGAGCGCCGCCTGCTCGACGTCCATGCCGAGGGCGTACATCGGGTGCACGCGATCGGGGTTCACCGCCACCTTGTCGAGGAAGGCCTCCTCGGCGGAGAGCAGGTTGCTCCGAGGGTCCTGCGCGGAGACCGCGCGCTCGTCGCCGAAGAACACCTCCCAGCGCCGCCACTCCACGTCGCGGCGCGCGCGCAGCGCCTGGTAGAGGGCCCTCGGGCTCTCTCCGCCAGCGAGCGCCACCACGAAGCGGCCCCTCTCTGCGACGGCCTCCCGGCTCCACGCCGCGACCAGCTCCGCTCCCTCCGCGGCCGCCTTCGCGACCGAGTCTCCGATGACGAACTTCATCACTGAACCTCCACTCACTTCTCCGCGGTAGCCTCTTCGCCACGCAGCGGGGCGACCGCTCGGGTGAGCGCCGCGGCGGCCGCCAGGCTGCGCTCGAAGAGCGGGTCGCGCGCCGGACGATCGAGCGCCCTCGCCAGCATCCTGGGCTCGTCGGGCGTCCCCATGCGGATGCACTGCGACGGCACGCACGCGCCCGCGACCTCGCCCGACCAGCAGAGCACCCTCGGGTCTTCGATCGCTCTCGCGACCTCCAGCTTCACCCCGGCGCCCGAGAGCGCGACCGTGTGAAGGGCGCCAGGGTAGACCCCGGGACGGTCGTCCTCGAGGAAGCGCACCCGCCCGGGTGAGCCGTCGGCGCGCCTCGCCGTCGCCACGCGAGCGCCGTCGGCCTCGGTGCTCCAGGTAGCATCCTCGGCGCTCCAGCCGGTGCAGACGGTGATCCACCCGGCGAGCAGCGCGGCCTGCGTGGGCGCCGGGTCGCTCGAGCCGGGTCGCGGCGCGAAGCCCAGCGAGACCGTGTCGAGGGTCGGGATGACCGCCGCCACGGCCTCGTCGTCGAAGAAGCGAGCGACGAGCTCCTGCCAGAGCGCGAGGCGCACCCAGTTGAGGTCGAGGAAGACCGACGCCTCGGAGCGCCACGCCTGCACGCGGCGGAGCTGCTCGAGGTCGCGGAGGTCCATGTCCGCGCTGTGCACGATGGTGACGTCGGCGTCCTCGGTGAGCTGGTCGAAGAGGCGGTCGTCGTCGGGCAGGTCGCCCGCCCACCAGAGGTGCATCGGGAGGTCGCCCCGCCGTAGCTGCCGCACCGCCGACGGGACCCACGAGCGCGCCGTGCCCCGGACGTCGAGCGAGACGTCGTCGCCCACGGGCTCGGACCTGCGCGCGGTGTCCACGTGCAGCGCGACGCGCGCGGTGATGGAGGGCGACCCGGCGGGGTAGCACACCACCGTGAGCGTGCGGCAGGGGCGCTTGCTGGCGAGCGGAGCGAGGGCGGCGCGCACCCTCGGGAGCTCGTCGGGCGTCGCGCAGAAGGCCACGAGGTCGAGGGTTCGCGGGTGCGCGTCGCGGGCGCGGTGCTCGGCCCAGAGCCTCGCGAGCTCGGGCTCCACCTGGTCGAGGGCGATGTTCACGGGGACCTCCAGCGGCGGCCGTCGCGGGCGATGAGCTCGTTGGCCCCGGCGGGACCCCACGACCCGGCGGTGTAGCCCTCGGGCTCGCAGCGCCCCGCGGCCTTCCAGGCGGCGAGCAGCGGGTCGAAGAAGCGCCAGCTCCAGTCGACCTCGTCGGCGCGGGTGAAGAGCGTCGCGTCGCCCAGCATCACGTCGAGCAGCAGCCGCTCGTAGGCCTCTGGAGGGCTGAGGCCGAAGGTGGTCCCGTAGCGGAAGTCCATGCTGACCGGGCGCAGCACCGTGGTGGGGCCGGGCACCTTGGAGACGAAGCGCAGCGTGATGCCCTCGTCGGGCTGGATGCGCAGCGCGAGCACGTTGGGCTCCGGGGCCGACGGACCGAAGAGCGCGAGCGGCGCGGCCTTGAAGTGCATCGAGATCTCCGTCACCCGGCGGGTGAGCCGCTTGCCCGCGCGGATGTAGAAGGGCACTCCCCGCCAGCGCCAGTTGTCGATGTGCAGCTTCATCGCGAGGAAGGTCTCGGTCGCGCTGTCGGGCGCGACGTCCTTCTCCTCGCGGTAGCCGAGCACGGCCGCGCCCGCGACGCCGCCGTGGGTGTACTGGCCGCGCACCACGTCCCGGGCGATGCAGGCGGGAGAGAGCGGGCGCAGGGCGCGGAGCACCTTCACCTTCTCGTCGCGCACGGAGACCTCGTCCATGGTCGCGAGGGGCTCCATCGCGGTGAGCGTGACGAGCTGCATCAGGTGGTTCTGCACGATGTCGCGAAGCGCACCGGCGGACTCGTAGAACCTCCCCCTCCCCTCGATGCCGAGGTCCTCGGCGACGGTGATCTGCACGTGGTCGACGTGCGTGCGGTTCCAGAGCGGCTCGAAGATCGCGTTGCCGAAGCGGAACGCGAGGAGGTTCTGCACCGCCTCCTTGCCGAGGTAGTGGTCGATGCGGAAGATCTGCGACTCGTCGAGCGCGTCGTGCAGCATCTTGTCGAGGGCGCGCGAGCTCTCCAGGTCGGTGCCGTGGGGCTTCTCGCAGACCAGGCGCGTCGAGCGCGAGGCGTCGCGGTGGTCGGCGAAGAGGCCCGCCCGGCGGAGGTTCTCGACGATCAGGGCGACGTCCGCCGGGGGGACCGAGAGGTAGAACACCCGGTTGCCGTGCGTGGCGCGGGTGCGGTCGAGGTCGTCGAGGCGCTGCTTCAGCGAGGCGTAGGTGGCAGGGTCTTCGAAGGTCCCCTGGACGTAGCCGACGCCCTGGGCGAGGTCGTCCCACACCACGTCGTCGAGGGGCTTCGTGCGGGAGAACTCCGCGGCCCCGGCGCGTTGCTCGTCGCGGAAGTCCTGGTCGCTCCACGGCCGGCGCGCCACGCCCAGCACCGAGAAGCCCGGAGGGAGGTGCCTCGCCAGCGCGAGGTTGTAGATCGCGGGCATCAGCTTGCGGCGCGCGAGGTCGCCGGTCGCCCCGAAGATCACCAGCACCGTCGGCGCCGGCAGCCGGTCGCCCATCAGCCCCTGGCGGAAGGGGTTCATGCCTTCTTCACCGCGTGCCCGCCGAACTGGTTGCGCATCATCGCGAGGAGCTTCGCGCCGAAGCTGTCCGCCTGCCGGGAGCGGAAGCGCATCTGCAGCGACAGGGTGATCACCGGCGCCGGGACGTCCTGGTCGATGGCGGCCTGCACGGTCCATCGACCCTCGCCCGAGTCGGTCACGTAGCCCTTGATGTCCGACAGGACGGGGTCGGACTTGAGGCCTGCGGCCATGAGCTCGAGCAGCCAGCTGCGCACCACCGAGCCTTTGCCCCAGAGCTCGGCGATGGCCGCGAGGTCGAGCTTGAAGGGGGCGGTCTGCAGGATCTCGAAGCCCTCGGCGTAGGCCTGCATCAGCCCGTACTCGATGCCGTTGTGGATCATCTTGGTGTAGTGCCCCGCCCCCACCGGGCCGACGTGGCGGTAGCCGTCCGTCGGCGCCAGCGTCGCGATGGCGGGCTCGATGACCGCGAAGGTGTCGGGCTCCGCGCCGACCATCAGGCAGTACCCGTTGGCGAGGCCCCACACCCCCCCGGAGGTGCCCGCGTCGGCGAAGCGCAGACCCTTCGCAGCGAGCGCGGCGCCGCGGGCCTGGGAGTCCTTCCAGTTGGAGTTGCCGCCGTCGATGATCACGTCGCCGGGGGAGAGCTTCGCCGAGAGAGAGTCGATCACCGACTGCGTGATCGCCCCGGACGGGACCATCACCCACACCACCCTCGGCGAGGGCAGCGCGGCGACCACCGCGTCGAGGTCCGCCGCGGCCACGGCTCCGGCCTCGCGGGCGCGCTCGACCTGCGCGGCGTCGCGGTCCATCGCCACCACCGTGTGGCCGCCCTTGAGCAGCCGCAGCGTCATGTTGAGGCCCATCTTCCCGAGGCCGATGATCGCGATGTTCATAGGGTCGGGAGGCTAACACTCCCCTGTGCGCCGGTCGTCGAGGTGAACTTTCTCCGTAAGCCCGAAGACCACGGCGGCGTTCTGGCCGTCAGAGGTTCACCACCATGCGACGCACGCTCATGCTCTTCTGTCTGGCCCTGTTCTCCTCCCTCGCGGCCTGCGCCGGCGCCCAGCGCCACGCGCGCACCCCGGACGCACTCTCCCTCGGCGGCGACCTGGCCAACCGCTTCGTCCCCGCCGGGGCGCGCAGCACCCTGGTCGCCCGCATCCACCTGGGCACCGCGGCCATCGACCCCTCGGTGCACCCTCCGATCAACCTCGCGCTGGTCATCGACACCTCGGGCTCGATGGAGGGGCGGCCCATGGACGACGCCCGCGCGGCCAGCCTGGTGCTGCTCGACTCGCTGCGCGACGGCGACCGCCTGGCGGTGGTGACCTTCGACTCCCGCTCGGAGGTGATCTTCCCCTCGGCCGAGCTCGACCCCGCGCACCGCGCCGAGGCCCGCCGACGCATCGGCGCCATGCGGGCCCGGGGCACCACCGACATGGCCAACGGGCTGCGCCTCGGCGTCGAGCAGGTGGCCGCGCACCTCAACGCCGCGGGCATCAACCGCGTGGTGCTGCTGGGCGACGGCGTGCCCAACGACCCGGCGACCATCGAGGCCACGGCCACGAGCGCGGGCCAGCACGGCATCTCCATCACCTCGATGGGGCTCGGCCTCGAGTACAACGAGACCCTGATGGGGGCGATCGCGCAGCGCTCCGGCGGGCACTTCCACTACATCGAAGACTCCGCCGCGGTGGCGACGGCCTTCCGCACCGAGGTGCTGCGCATGGAGCGCGTGGTCGCCCGCAACGCCACGGTCACGCTCAACCCCGGCCCCGACGTGCAGATCGAGGCGGTGCTCGGCCACGAGGCCGCGCGCACCGACGCGGGCGTGAGCGTGGCGCTCGGGGAGCTCACCGAGGGGGCCTCGCGCGACCTCATCGTGAGGCTCAACGTCCCGTCGCACCGGGCCGGCTCGCCGGTCGAGCTCATCGACGCCCGCCTCGCCTGGAACGACCCCGCCGCCCCGGGCGTGCGCTACGAGCGCGACGTCTTCCTCGGGGCGCGCGCCAGCAGCGACGCCGCGGAGATCGAGGGCGGCCGCAGCGCCGAGGTCGAGGCCGTCGCCGCGCAGGTGACCCTGGCCGTGGGCACCGTGGCCGCGATCCGCGAGGCCCGCAGCGGCAACGTCGCGCAGGCGAGCGCCCAGCTCGACCAGCTCCTCGACCGCGCCCGCAACGTCGCCCAGAACGAGTCCACCGCCGCGTACCACCGCCAGGTCGGCAACGTGAGCTCGCTGCGCCGCGCGCTCGGCCGCCCCTCGATCGCCGCCGCCACCGCCACCTCCCCGGCCCCGTCGGCGCCCCCGCAAGCCGCGGTGAACTCCGCCCACGACGAGGCCCTCTCGGTCATCGACGGGTACTGAGCCTACGAGCGCGTGACGTCCGTCACGAAGAGCTCGTGCAGCGCCGCCGCCCCCTCCTCCAACGCCCTCCGCTCCTCCGCGTCCTCCACCTCGCCCGCCCCCTCCTCGACGATGCGCGCGAGCGCCGCGGTCAGCACCGCGCGGTCGTCCTCCGTCGGCGCGAAGTCATCGACGTCGAGGGCGGCGCCGGGCGCCGAGCGCCATCGGGCGAGCACCCCGTCGAGGCCGAGGATCACAGGCCGTAGGGCGTCGAGCCTCGCCGTGAGCCGATCGAAGACCGTCGACGGGGCCGACCAGCGAGCGCCGTCCTTCCAGGTGATCGTGCGGGTGTCGTGGTTCATGGCCTTGAGCCTAGTACCTCTCCCTTGCGGTCGACCCCCCCTGCGCCACAGAGCGAACCGAGGAGCACGCGACGCATGAGCACCGAGAAGACCACTGGGAGCTGGGGAGAGGTTCCGCGGCGGGCGCTGGGGCGCACCGGGGAGCTGGTCTCGATGGTGGGCCTCGGCGGCTACCACCTGGGCCTGCCCCGCAGCGAGCGCACGGCCACGAAGATCGTCCACGCCGCCGTCGAGCGCGGGATCACCTTCCTCGACAACTCGTGGGACTACCACGAGGGCGCGAGCGAGGAGCGCATGGGCAACGCCCTCAAGGATGCAGGCCTCCGGGAGAAGGTGTTCCTGATGACCAAGATCGACGGTCGCACGAAGCGCTCGGCCGCGAAGCAGATCAACCAGTCCCTCAAGCGGCTGCGCACCGACCACGTCAACCTCATCTAGCTCCACGAGGTGATCCGCTTCGAGGACGCCGACCGCTCCTTCGACGGGGGTGGCGCGATCGAGGCGCTGCTCGAGGCGCGCGACGCCGGCAAGGCGCGATACATCGGCTTCACGGGCCACAAGGACCCGGCGGTGCACCTGTACATGCTGGAGGTGGCGCGGGCGCACGGCTTCGTCTTCGACGCGGTGCAGATGCCGCTCAACGTGATGGACGCGCACTTCCGCAGCTTCGAGGGGCGGGTGCTGCCGACCCTGGTGGCGGAGGGCATCGGGGTGCTCGGGATGAAGTCCATGGCCGCAGGGCGCATCGTGGAGGGCGGCGCGGTCACGGCCCTCGAGTGCCTCCACTACGCGATGAACCTCCCGACCTCGGTGGTGATCACGGGCATCGACAAGCTGGAGCTCGTCGATCAGGCCGCGGAGGCCGCGGCGAGCTTCCGTCCGCTGACGCCCGACGAGGTCTCCGGGCTGCTCGCGAGGACCGCCGTCGCCGCCCGCGAGGGCCGCCATGAGCCCTTCAAGACCACCAGCGAGCACGACGCGACGGCGAAGCACCTGGAGTGGATGGGCTAGTTCCTCGCCACAGGGGAAGTGAAGGGTTGAGCGGCCGATGGGAAGGTCGGCAGCGCGGCGCGGCGTGGTCCGATCGGAGGGAGCTCGAGCCGGCAGCGCGGGTCGAGCCCGCCCACATCGATCGCCTCGAGCCACGGCGGCGCGTCGGGCGCGCGAGGCTCGTCGTACAGGCGCACCTCCCGAAGCTCTGGAAGGGCCCGCAGGGTGAGCGAGCGCAGGTGGCTGGCGTGCGAGAGCGAGAGCGAGGCGAGCGTCGGGTGCCCTCGCGTGCAGGCCACGTCGACGCGCAGCGCCTCGTAGACCGGCGCCGTCCCGGAGGTCTGCGGCGCGTGGCCCAGCGCCAGGGTCGCGAGGGCGGGCAGCCGCAGCGTCGGGGCGCCGTCGAGAAGGTCGCGCAGCAGGCGCTCGAGGAGGTTGCCCCGGCAGCGCGCGCCGTCGTCGCCATCGGGGTGCGGGTCGGCGGTCTCGCCGTCGCAGGCGTCGAGGGTCAGCGAGCTCAGCCGGGGGCAGTCGAGCGCATACGACCGGAGGCAGTGCGCGTGGACGAAGCGCGCCGCTTCGAGCGTCGGGCTGCGCAGCGAGAGGCGGTCGAGGGCGGGGTCGTGGCTGTTGAAGACCTCGAGCGCGCGCAGCCGCGGGAGCGAGGCGACCAGGGTGGCGAGCCCGTCGCTCGACAGCCCATCGGCGCCGAAGACGCGCGCCGTCTCGACGCGGTCGAAGCCCGCGAGCCGCGCGGGATGGCGCAGCAGGAAGCCGTGCAGCGGCCCGTCGAGCGGGAGGAATACGGTCGATCGCCGAAGGGTCTCCTCCAGGGCCGCGAAGCGCTCGGGGCGGTCGACGAGCCACCACGCCGACCACGGATCGATCGCGCATCCGGCCGACTTCACCGTGAGCAGGTGCGCCCAGTCGGCGGCGCGCGACGGGTCGTCGGACGACGCCTCGGAGGCGCCGACCGAGGCGGCTGACCAGCCGGGAGGGTGCGACGCGCAGACGACCGGCGCCTCGCGCCCGAGCGACGGCGCCAGCGCGGCGAGCGTGGCCCAGCCCGAGGGCGCGAGCAGGGCCACGGAGCGCAGGGTCGACGAGGCCGAGGCCGCCAGCGCGCGCAGGGGCTCGACCGCGACGCGGCACTGGCCGCCGTGCCGTAGCGAGAGCGACGCGAGCCGCGGCAGCGCGCCCGAGAGCGCGAAGGACTCCGTCGCGGGGCGCGGTTCCAGGGAGATCGACAGCGACGTCAGGGTCCGGTGCGAGACGTCGAGGGCCGGCGTGCGCCGCGGGTCGACGCGGAGCGAGAGCGCGCGCACGGAGGGCGTGGACAGCGCCAGGGCGAGGGCGTCGCGCCGGGCGTCGTCGCCTCGGATGGAGTCGAGCGCGACCCGCCCGGTGGCGGGGTCGACCGCGTCCCGTGCGCCGAGGGCCGAGAGCGCAGCCTGCAGGGCGGCGAGGTCGTCTGGAGGGGACATCGCGGTAAGCGATACCAGATCGGGTCGGCGGCGCACGGGCCGCGAGGATGGCGCGGAGGGGAAGGCGTCGGTCTAGCGCCCGGCGCAGCGCGAGGGGCCCTGCGCCGACGCGCCCCTGCGCAGCACGATCCCGAGGTGCGTGGCGACCGCGCGGGCGGTGCCGTCGCTCGGCCGGTTCACGATGCCCGCGCCTGCGATGAACATCGCCGACGAGCCGCCCCCATCGAGCTTCATCCCCTCCCATGCGCCGAGGCCCAGCAGGATCTCCCCGAGCTCCCGGGCCGTCGCCCCGCTCGCGTTCTCGCCGCGCCCCTCGACCACCACCATGAGGAGCGTGTGTCCGTCGGCCGTGAGGCCGAGCGCGGTCCTCGGGTGCCGGTCGCTGTTGTGGGCGATCGCAGGGCTCTCGTGCACCACGCCGTGGACGAGCACGCGCTCGCGCACCGCGACGAGCTCCGTCCACGCGGATGGCACCGCGCGCTCGTCGACCTCGTCGAGCACCGCGGCGCGTCCGCCGGGGCCCGCGACGAAGAGCGCGTCGTGGTGCTCGTGATGCCCCGCGGGCCACGACCTCCCCGCCCCGCGAGCCGGGCCCGTCGGGAGGAGCTGCCTCGCGTCGAAGAAGTAGTCCCCGTTGATCGCCGCCGCGGCGCCCACGAGGCGCGCCCAGCTCGCGGGGGTCCTTCCGCCCTCCCCGGGCGCGGTTGCGCGCAGCTCGATGGCGGGGTCGCAGAGGTCCACGTAGAGCGCGTGCACCATCGTGCGGAGGGCGCCGCGGTGCACGACGCGCCGCAGGTAGCGCAGCCCTCGCGCGGGGTGCATCACCCGGTCCTGCGCGTGCGCTGGGACGGCGAGCAGGGCGAGGAGCAGCAGGGCAACGGTCGGAGCGCGCACCAGGGGCGTCTCTCTATCCGAGCGCTCCCCCCAACGCCATCGGGCCACTGACGCGGCTCCCGGGCGCCGCCGTCACCCCCGTACTCATGGCCCCTCCCACAAACCTGACATCCAGCTGACAGATCGCTCCGTCATGGTGGAACTCAACCCCGGCACGGGCCCCTTCGCCCACCCCAGACACCCCTACGAGGACTCTCGCCCATGACCACCTTCCAGATCACCGCCCGCGGCCCCTACTCGCTCGCCTCGTCGGCCCGCTTCCTGTGCGGCTTCACCCCGGCGCAGGGCGCCTCCGCCACGCTCGCCGACGGACGCCTCGTGCTGGGCTTCCTCGACGAGTCGGGGTACGTCCCTCGCGTCGTGGCGCTCACCCAGCGGGGCGACGTCGTCTCCGGCGAGCTCGCCGCCGAGGCCTCCGCCCACGAGGCCGAGGCCGTCGCCCGGCAGGTCGCGCGCGTCCTCTCGCTCGACCACGACGCCCGCGGCCTCGCGGCGATCGGCGACCGCGACCCGGTGGTGGCGGGCCTCCTGGCGGCGTCGCCCGGGTTTCGCCCGGTGTGCTTCCCGTCGCCCTACGAAGCCGCCGTGTGGGGGGTGCTCGCGCAGCGCGTCGCGATGCCTGTCGCCGCGGCCATCAAGCAGCGCCTCGCCGTCGCCACCGAGACCGTCGCCGAGGGCTTCGGGCGCGCCTTCCACCCGGCGCCTGCGCCCGCAAGGCTCCTGTCGGTCGAGCGCTTCCCCGGCCTCACCGAAGAGAAGATCGCGCGCCTCCACGCCGTGGCCCGCGCCGCGCTCGACGGGCGCCTCGACGCCAGCACGCTCGCCGCGATGCCCCGCGAGCAGGCGATCGAGCGGCTGCGCGCCATCCGCGGCGTCGGCCCGTGGACGGCCGAGCACGTGCTGCTGCGCGGCTGCGGCGTGGTGGACGCGATGCCGACCGCGGAGGAGCGCGTGCTGCGAGGCATCGCTGAGGCATACGGCCTACCGGAGACGCCGACGCCCCAGCAGGCGCTCAGCCTCGCCGAGCGCTGGCGGCCGTTTCGGATGTGGATCGCCGTGCGGCTGGTGATGCACCTCGGCGCCTCCGGGCGATGGAGCCGCGGCCCCGCCCAGCGGACGGCGGCGGTCTCGGGCCTCGGGAAGACCGGGCTGCTCACCGCGAAGGTCTAGCCCCCGCCCGTGAGCTCCTGTCCAGGCCTTGCGGCGCGGAGCATCACTCGTTCGGGATGGTCGGCAGGAAGCCCTTGCGGAAGTCGAAGTGCCCCGTGGCATCGCTCCAGATGATTCCGGCGCGGACCTTCGTGCGGACCTTGAATCGAGCGCGGTCGTTCTGGGTCTGGGGCGCGGGGACAGGCGTGTGCTTCATGGGGGTGCTGGTCCTCTCCGGCGATCGGCGTCGTGCTTGACATAAACCCTCCCGCCGCGCCGGAGCCTGAGACTACCGAACGGACGGCACACGGTACAAGCGCCCGGAGACTGCTGCTCCGTCGCTGAGCCGAGGAACACCACGACAGATCCGTGGGACTTCGATGTGTGTATGAGCGCTGTCGCGAATGGGATCACAACGGTTGTGAGCGATGACCGTCACATCGTCAGCACCAGCTTGCCCACGGTGCGCCCCGACTCCAGCGCGGCGTGCGCCTCGGCCACCTGGTCGAAGCGATATCGCGTGACCGTAGGGGGCCGCAGTGATCCGTCGTCGAGCGCTGTGAGGAGATGGGACATCCCGCGCTCCATCAGGTCGGTGCGGTCGAAGAGGAAGCTCAGGTTGAAGGCCAGTACGCTGCGGCTCTCGGTCGTCAGTGACAGCGGGTTGAAGCGCGGCGTGCGCAGCCAGTCTGCCGCGAGCTTCAGCCAGTTGGGTCGCCCGCCCACCCGCGGCAGCATCGAGTGGAACCCGTACACCACCAGCCGCCCCATCGGCGCCGTGTGCCGGTAGCTCTCGCCCAGCGTCGACACCCCGTTGGCGTCGAGCACCACGTCGAAGCCGCGCGGCGAGGCCGCCTCCGCGCGACGCCAGAGGTCCTCCGTGGAGCGGTCGATGACCACGTCGGCGCCCAGCGCCCGCGCCGCCTCAACCTTCGCGGATGCGCCCACCACCGCGGTCACGTGGCACCCCGCGGCCTTCGCGAGCTGCACCAGCGCGCTGCCCACGCCGCCCGCCGCCGCGTGCACCAGCACCCGCTCGCCCGGCCGCGGGTGCGCCAGCTCGGCGAGCGCGACGTGCGCCGTCATGTGCACGGCCGGAAACGCCGCGGCCTCCGCCAGCGACAGCCGCGCCGGCCGCGCGAACACCTGCCGTCGTGGAACCACCACCTGCGACGCATAACCGCCGAATCGCGTGACGGCGAAGACCTCGCTCCCGAGGAGCGACGGGTCGACGCCCGTGCCGACGGCGCCGACGGTACCGGCTACCTCGAAGCCCGGCGTGATGGGCCATCCGACGTAGCGCTTCGCCGACTCGTAGAGCCCCATGCGCACCACGCAGTCGGCGTAGTTGACGCCCGCGAAGGCCACGTCGACGCGCACCTCGCCGTCGCCGACCGCGGGCGTCGCGGCCTCGACGATGCGCAGCTCTTCGTAGCCGCCAGCGCGGGCGATCGTGACCTTCCTCACGCGCCGACCTCCAGCACCCGCAGCGTGATGCGGCCGCGCGGTCGGTCGATCTCCACCTCGTCGCCAGGCTCCGCGCCGAGCAGCGCGCGACCTACCGGCGAGGCGATGCTCCACCCGCGCCCCGTGAGCTCGAACTCCTCGGGGCTCACCAGCGACTCCTCGCGACGACCCTCCGCGTCGGACTCCACCGTGACCCGCGCACCGAGCACCACGCGCGTGGGCGGATCAGCCGGGACGAGCACCGCGCGGTCGAGGGCTTCGGTGAGGAGCTTGCGGCGCGCGAGATCGTCGGTGGTCGCGGCCTCCGCGCGCAGGAGGTCGGTGGCGCCGCGCGTGAGTCGAACGACCGCCGCGAGCGCTGGGCGCGGAACGATCGGCGCGGCATCGACGGCGTCGTCCTCGCGCGTGAAGGCCTTGCTCATGGAGCGAGCGTGGAGCCCAGCCGAGCGGTTGGAAAGGTTGTTCGTGAGGGGGGGGAGGCCCCACTGCCTACGGTGGGCAACCGCTCGCGCCGCCGCGCGGAGTGCGCCAGGTCGACCGCCACCAGGAGCCGCGACGCGCCGACGATCTCGCGCGCCGCCGCCGGTCGGCGGTGAATCCTCTCGGAGGTCTGGCACTCCCCGGTGCCGTCTCGACCTCGCGGAAGGATCTCTCCCGATGACCGACGGCCGTTCTACAGCCACCGCGCGGCGCTACGTGTGCTCGCCGTCGTCGTCTGTCGTCGGCGTGAGCCGCGCGCCATCGACGCATCGCTCCAGCCGCGCCTTCTGCCTCGCCTCGAGCTCCCGCTCGGCCTTCGTGCGGCCGTGCAGGCGCACGTTGGTCTCCGCGCGCTTCTTCGCCTCGGCCTTCGCCCTGGCCTTGCGAAACTTGTTGAGGTTCACGACGTTCGACACGCCGCGATCGTGACGTGTTCGGCGCGGCGGATCCACCGAAGCCTGCGCGGTTGAGGATGCGATCGAGGGTCGGCGGGACGCTCGCCTCGAGATCCTCGGGATCGACGCACGCTGATCCGTGACATCGCGTCGGGGCTCCGCTCCGGTGCCGCCCAGACGTCTGTACCCAGAGCGGCAGCCAGTGGGTGCCGCTGGAAGCGCAGACGTCGGGCGTCAGGCGCCGTTCGAGCCACGGATCCCTCCGCCGCTGCGCAAGACGCCGCCCAGGGCGCAGGGCGGCGAAGCCACAGCCGGAGCCCATGCCGCCGGATGAACGCAGCCCTGCCCGCTGCGCCCATGTCGACGTGATACAAGCGGGGACCGTGCTGCGCGGTCGCCTCCGAAGCCTCCTCCCTGCGCTCGTCTCCGTGGCCCTCGCAGCCTGCGCGACGGGGCAGGAGGAGCCCTCCGACTCATCGAGCCCGCTCGACAAGGACGCCGTCGTGTCCGACGACGCCCCAGCGACCGATTCGCCCGCCCCTCCTCCCTCCGATGTTCCCGAGCTCGTGGATGCTCCCGCTCTGGTGGATGTTCCTGTCGCGGTGGATGTTCGTGTGGTCGATGTCCCCGTGCTCGACGTCTTCGTCCCGATCGATGTCCCGACCGTGCGCGATGTCTCCGTCGCGGACGCCACCCCCTTCGACGTGGGTACTCCCGACGCGGGCCTTCCCGACGCCGGTGTTGTCGACACGGGCACTCCCGATACGGGCGCTCGCGCCTGTCCCACCGCGCTCGCCCTCGGGTTGTTCGACACCGGGACCGACGGGTGGACCTTCGACAGCCTCTGGCGCCAGGCCTCCGGCGCCATGGTCGCTGGATCCACCACCCGGTTCTCGTCGAGCTACACGCAGAACCTCACGAGCGGCGCCGACACCGACCTCTCCGGTTGCAGCGCGGCGCTCCTCACGTTCACGGTGCGCCTCGACGACGACCCGGGGTACGAGTCGTCCGTCGACAAGTCCGAGCGCCTCTCGCCGCAGTGCTCGGGCGACGCTGGCGCCACCTGGAGCAGCCTGACGCCGAGCCCGTGGCCCGCGCGCCAGTCACCGTGCGCGACCACCTACTGCAGCGGCGGATACAGCTCGACGCGCGCCTTTCCGACCACGGGGCAGTCCATCGCGCTCCCGTCGTCGTGCCTCACGACGCGTGCCCGCATCCGCTTCCAGGCCCGCGGCGCCAGCGTGTGGCGGCTCCTGAACCCCGGCTGGACCGTCGACTCCATTCGCATCAACTGACTCCCCCCTTGAGAGCGGGTTTCAGATGGGTGTGGGACGGCGGCGAGGGTGCCCCCTTCCCCGCTGCCGCGCGCCCTAACCCCCGCCTCGGGGCTGATGGTTGACCTCATCTTGGGGAGCGACCGCCGCGCCATCTCGATGCGCCTCACCGTCGCGAAGCGACGGGGCTACCGCGATGCCAGCTCAATGCGCCTCACCGTCGCGAAGCGACGGGGCTACCGCGATGCCAGCTCAATGCGTCACAACGGCCCTACGCTCCGTCGTCCGAGACCGGTCGAACTCGGTCCAGTGAAGTCGCCGATTCCACGAGGGCGCATTGAGCTGGCGTCGCGGTAGCCCCGTCGCTTCGCGACGGTGAGGCGCATCGAGATGGCGCGGCGGTCGCTCCCCAAGATGAGGTCAACCATCAGGCCTCGGGGGCAGGGCTCAGGGGATCGAAGCCGCGTGCTCGAACGGGCACCGCGGAAGACTTTCAGTACGACCCCTCCGTTGGCGGTCGCCTGAGCCCTGCCCCCGAGGCGGGGGTTAGGGCGCGCGGCAGCGGGGAAGGGGGCACCCTCGCCGTCGTCCCACACCCACCTGGGAACCGCTCTAGAGCGGTGGCCTGACGGGTTGGGTACGCGGCCGTCGGCCCCCTCACCGCGCTGCCGCGCGCCCTCACCCCCGCGGAGCGGGGGCAAGGGCTCGATCGACTGGGAGGGAACGATGAATC
>Ga0208628_1000093_pt1 | contig 54917 bp, 63 predicted proteins | sample LakWasMet16_LOW5_2_FD_183864 | JGI IMG/M metagenome (GOLD analysis project Ga0208628, IMG submission 183864) | Freshwater sediment methanotrophic microbial communities from Lake Washington under simulated oxygen tension - Sediment Metagenome... | ecosystem: Environmental > Aquatic > Freshwater >... | reverse complement strand
GGGCTAAAAATGCTTGTATTACATAAAATAGACGAAATTAAGGCTTTCATTTCTCGGGAAAAGGCAAAAAACAAAACCATTGGCTTTGTGCCAACAATGGGCGCTTTGCATCAAGGACATATTTCTTTAATCAATTATTCTAAAAAAGAAACTGATATAACGGTATGCTCAATCTTTGTTAATCCCACTCAGTTTAATAATCAAACAGATTTAAAACATTACCCCAGAACGCCAGAAGCTGATATAAAGCTATTAGAGGTCGCAGGTTGCGATGTTTTATATATGCCTGAAGTTAGTGATGTATATCCTGAAAATGATATTAGACAATTTGATTTTGGATATTTAGATAATATACTAGAAGGCTCTACACGTCCCGGTCATTTTAATGGAGTAGGGCAAGTCGTAAGTATTTTATTGGAAGGAGTAAAACCAGATAAAGCCTATTTTGGAAGTAAAGATTACCAGCAGGTAATGGTGGTGAAGAGTTTAGTAAAACAACTTCAGTTATCTGTAGAAATCATTCCGTGTCCTATATTACGTGAATCAGATGGTTTAGCGATGAGTTCTAGAAATACTCGATTAAGTGCCGAAGAACGAAAAATCGCGGCTTTTATTCCTCAATGGATGCAGGATGCAAATGTAATCACAAAAGAAAAAGGAATAGATAAGGCAAAGCAATTTATTGATGAAAAAGTTTCTAAAGTGCCTGAAATGAAATTAGATTATTATGAAGTATGTGATGCGGAAACTTTAGAATCTATTCAGGAAATTAAACCTAATCAGAAAGCCGTTTCTTTAATTGCGGTGTTTGTTGGTAACATTCGTTTAATTGATAATTGGATTATATAATAATTCTCAACAAAATATTAAATTTGAAACTTTCTAAACTTTTAAACTTTCTAAACATATGTCAAATATAAAACCCGAAGATTTTTTTAAGTCAATTATTGGTCACTGTAAAGAGTATGGATTCATATTTCAAAGCAGTGAAATTTATGATGGATTAAGCGCCGTTTATGATTACGGACAAATGGGAGCGGAGTTAAAGAAAAATATTCGCGACTATTGGTGGAAAGCCATGGTGCAAATGAATGAAAATATTGTAGGGATTGATTCTGCTATTTTTATGCATCCAACTACTTGGAAAGCAAGCGGACACGTGGACGCTTTTAATGATCCATTAATTGATAATAAAGATTCTAAAAAGCGTTACCGTGCTGATGTATTAATTGAAGAACACGTTGCAAAGATTGAAGATAAAATTAATAAAGAAGTTGAAAAAGCAGCAAAACGTTTCGAGAATTTTGACGCAGAGATGTTTAAGTCAACTAACGGACGTGTAAAAGAATATCAAGATAAAATTGATGCAATTAACGAGCGTTTTAAAACAGCTTTAAACGCTAATAATTTAGAAGAAGTAAAACAAATCATCATCGATTTAGAAATTGTTTGTCCGATTAGTGGAACAAAAAATTGGACCGATGTTCGTCAGTTTAATTTAATGTTCAACACTTCTACAGGAGCTGTGACGGATGAAACAAATATTATTTATTTACGTCCCGAAACTGCACAAGGTATTTTTGTAAACTACTTAAACGTTCAAAAAACAGGACGTATGAAATTGCCTTTTGGTATTGCTCAAACAGGTAAAGCGTTTCGTAATGAGATTGTAGCGCGTCAGTTTATTTTCCGTATGCGCGAATTTGAACAAATGGAAATGCAATTCTTTATTAAACCAGGCACAGAAATGGAATGGTATGAATACTGGAAAAAAGCGCGTTTAAACTGGCATTTAGCGTTGGGCTTAGGTTCAGAGAAATACCGTTTTCATGACCATTTAAAATTAGCGCATTATGCTAATGCCGCTTGTGACATTGAGCATCAATTTCCATTTGGATTTAAAGAATTAGAAGGAATTCATTCTCGTACTGATTTCGATTTAAAACAACATCAAGAATTTTCCGGAAAAAAATTACAATATTTTGATTCTGAAACTAACGAAAGTTATGTGCCTTATGTATTAGAAACATCCGTTGGTTTAGATCGTTTATTCCTTTCTATATTATCATCAGCTTTAAAAGAAGAATCTTTAGAAGGTGGAGATACAAGAACAGTATTGAATTTACCTCCAGCATTAGCACCATACAAGGCAGCTATTTTTCCATTGGTTAAAAAAGATGGTTTGCCAGAATTAGCTGAAAGTATTATGAAAGACTTGAAGTTTGATTTTATGCTAGCCTATGATGAAAAAGACACCGTTGGTAAACGTTACCGTCGTCAGGATGCTATTGGTACACCTTTCTGTATTACGGTAGATCACCAAAGCTTAGAAGATAAAACAGTAACCATTCGTCACAGAGACACGATGAAACAAGATAGAGTAGCAATTGCTGATTTACATGATATATTAGCAGAAAAGACAAGTATTAATAGTTTGTTGAGGGCTTTGTAAATATGAGATTATGTGTGTTTTTCATATTTCTATTTAGTTTCAAAATTATTTGTTCCCAGGTAGATAGTTCAAAAGCTGTAGTTTATTTTAAACCAAAAGATGCGATTATTTATTTAGATGGGAAGAAAATAGAATCTAAAAAAGAGTTGAGAACGATTTCAGCTGGTGTTCATTATATTAAAGCATGGGCGCCAAAGTATGAATTGTTTACAGATTCTTTTTTAGTAAAAAAGAAAGAAAATAAATTTTATAGCAAGAAACTGGTTTACACTGATGGTTATAAAATCTATATTGCTAAAAAGCGTTCAAGGATTTTAACGTATACGGTTCCTGCAATTTTTGCAGCAGGTTTTGCTAGCACTTATTATAAAATATATTTGGATTATGATAAGAAAATCAATCAAACTTATTCAGAGGCATTGGATTTACAAGTGACGTATAAAAATTCATTTTCCCCTCAAGAGTTCGAGACAAATTATAGTGACTATTATAAAAAAGTTGATGATTATGAAGATTTAAAAAAACGACAAAAAAATAGCAAGACTCAGGGAATTGTTATTAGTTCAACATTAGCAGCCACAGCAATTACAGTGTTTATTATTCAACTAACACGAAAAAAAACAACTTATCAAGAAACTCCTTTATTGTCGAAAATTACACCTGGGTTTAATCCAATAAATAAACAAATATGTTTAACTGTAAATTTATATTAATTATTACTTCTTGTTTTGTCCTTGTTTTTTTATCATGTAAAAAGTATGAGACTTTACCTGAATTGGATTTGGGTAATAATATGAATCCAGAAGCAGGAATTGAATATGTAAAATTAGATAGTACAAGAATTTATTACGCTCCCAATAAAATTTTAAAATCATATGTGAGTATTAAAGCTAATTTAATCTCTGACATGGGGTTTGCTTACAAAAGAATAAATGTCTATAAAAACGGACTATATGGAGGGTATTTAACACCTACCTCCACTAAAACGTATTTGGATAATGTTGTTTCTGGACAAGTTTTAAAATTTGAATATACCGTAGTAGACACTGACGAAAGAGAGTCTAAAAAAAGTTTACCTTATATAGTTACAATTCCTTAAATAACATATCCCGCCTTTTCGGCAGGATATGTATTAAAAGTTCCCATCGCTTTCGCAATCACGATATTATTTCTTTCAGGGCAGATAATATCTCCGCTAGTGACGATTAATCGCTTGCCTTGGTTTTCAACTTTTCCAATACCTTGTAGTGTATCACCTACAAAAGCGGCCGATAAGAAATTGATTTTAAATTCAATTGTGGACACAATATGATGGTCGTTTGCAGAAACGGATAAAGCAGTCACACCTAACAACCCATCCATTAAAGCAGAGATAACACCACCATGTGCCGCTAAAGGTGTTGCTAAATGCGCTTGCTTAATGGTAATAAAATAATGCACCAAACCAGGTTCAATAATTTTAAAATCCATTTCTAATGTTTTTCCGAAATGGTTATTGGTTATATATTGTTCTATGAGTGTCATTTGCTTTTAATTATGGTTTGAAGATAATCATTCATTTAAAATCAACTACTCTTCAGATTTATTTTTTAATTGCATTAATAACGAATAAGCTCCTTTTGTTACAATATTAGAATTAGAAATATCTTTTCCATCCAATGTAATTACTTCGGTATAGCCATTTTCAGAACTTCCTTTTTTTATCTCCAATAATTCAAATTGAAGTTTGTTTGTTGCGATAAAAATATAATCTTTTCCTTCGTGGCTAACCATTGCCTCATCATTAATTGCTAAAACATTATTTAGTTTAATTTCAACTTCCGCATTCATATACATTCCAGGTAATAATGTTTTATCATAATCTTCAAAGTGGCAATGAACTTCGGCACCTCTATCAGAAGATAAATCTTGACTGATTAAAATAATTTCGCAAGGATGTTTTTTGTCGGGTTGGTTATTATTATAGGCTAATAATTTTTGTCCGATAGATAATTTATCTAAATCCTTTTCAAACACCGTTAGGTTTAAATGAATATCTTCTGGATTAATCAATTCAAATAATACATCGGATGGATTGACATATTTTCCAATGTTGACATTGACTTTAGATACAAATCCATCAATAGAAGAATACACGTTGATACTTCTAGATAAATTAGATTCATTTAAAGTTTCAGGATTAATATTGATTAATCTTAATTTTTCAGCCAATGCACTCAATGAAATTTTTTGAGTTTTGTATTCCATTTCTGTTTGTTGAAATACTTTATCGCTGCTTGCCTTACTTTGATTTAGCTCTTTTTGACGGTTATATTCACTTTCAGCATAGTTGAGTTTTGATTTAATAGTTAGATACTCTTGCTGTAATTGGATGTATTGTTGGTCTTCCATGCTCGCTATTACTTCTCCTTTTTTGACGTGCATGCCAGGCAACAATTTTGTTGATTTTAAAAACCCTCCAAATGGCGTACTTACCGAAACCATATTTTGTGGTGGCACATCAATTTTTCCATTGAGTTTTAAAACGCTTGAGATTTCTTTTTTCTCTAATTTCCCTAGTTCAATACTAGCACTCTTATATTGAGCATCAGATAAGGATACTGATGTTTCTATAACATCTTGAGTTGTTTCTGTTTCTTCTGTTTTGCTTCCGCATGAAGACAAAGCGAAAATGATGGCGAATAAAATGATTACGTGGTTCATATTTCTTTTTTATTTAGTAGTTAAATAATTGATTTGAATAATTGATTCGTTTAAGTTTTTGATGGCATCTAAATAGTTGGATTGGATGTTAATAGCTTGATTAGTAAGCATTACCCAATCCAAATAATTAATCTCACCATTAATAAATTGCTTATTAGCAGTTTCTAAAATTAACTGTGCATTTTTTAATCCAGTAGTTTCAAAATAATTAACTGCCGTTAAATTAGTTTGATGTTGACTTAAAACAGATTGATATTGATTTTCTAAACTGTTTTTCTCTAATACATAGCTGTTTTCTGAAATGCTTTGGTTTATTTTAGAAGCATTGATTTTTGCTTTTTGAGCTCCAAAAAATAATGGAATTCCTAAACCAAATTGCATCGATTGAAATCTTGAAGAAGATGTATAGATTTTATTATCTGCACCTGACCCTTGCATCGTCATATTATAATATCCAATATTAAAGTCGGGAAGTAGTTTTGCTCTTTCAACTTTTCTAGTAATCATGGCTAACTTTTTTTGTTGCTCCATGATTTTTAAAGAAGGGTGTTGCGCAATTAAACTATTGTCGGAACTAACCTGTACATCCAATTTGAAATTTGTTTCAGTTGGAATTAATAAAGTACCTGTATTTAACAGTAAACTAAATTGCAATCGAGTGATTTCTAAATCCTGTTGTAATTGTTTTAATTGAATAGAAATAGTTCCACGTTGCGATTCGGCTGTTGTTTTTTCTAAAATATTACTTTCACCTTTCGAAAAACGTAAATTAGTTTTCTCTAAAAAATTAGCATAAATACTATCATTCTTTAATAGTAATTTCTCTTTCTCTTTTAAATACAAATACATATAAAATGTTTGTCGAACATACTTTTTGGTTTCAGCTTCTTTTAATGTTACATTCATGACAGATGTCTTCCATTCTTCGCTAAGCAACTGTTTTTGTTTGATATACACAGTTGGGAAATTAAAAGATTGAGAGACTCCAAAACGATTGTCACTATAATAACTATTTAACTGTCCATATTCTCCGATAATATTGGTTTGAGGAATAGACGCAGATGTTTTTATTATTTTTTTCTGATAGTCTGATTTTAGTTTTTCATTTTTAACGGTTAAGTTATTTTTAAGAGCTGTATCAATGGCTGCTTGCAAATTAATAGGTGTTTGAGCTTTTGTTTGAAAGCTTAATAATCCTAAAAATAAAATGACTACTACTGTTGAGTTTGTTTTAGTTTTTACTTTTACACCTTTTTCGAAAACGATATACAAAATTGGTAAAACAAATAAGGTTAAGAAAGTAGCAATCATCAATCCGCCAATAACTACAGTTGCTAAAGGTCGTTGAACTTCGGCACCAGCACCATTACTAATTGCCATTGGTAAAAAACCTAAGGATGCTACAAAGGCTGTCATCATAACGGGGCGTAAACGAACTTTTGTTCCCATTAAAACAATGCGTTGCATGTTTTTTAATCCTTCATTTTTGAGTCGGTTAAATTCGGCAATTAATACAATACCATTTAAAACAGCTACACCAAATAAAGCAATAAAACCTACCCCAGCACTAATACTAAATGGCATACCTCTTAATGCTAAAAAGAAAATACCTCCTATGGCAGATAATGGAATAGCAGAGTAAATCAATAAACCTTGTTTCACTGAATTAAAAGCGAAAAATAATAGTATAAAAATCATCACCAATGAAACTGGAACAGCAATCATTAAACGTTGTTTGGCAGCGTTTAAATTTTCAAAGGCTCCTCCATAAGTTACATAATAGCCTGATGGAAATTTAATTTGTTTATCTACTTTTTGTTGCAATTCATTCACAATACTTTGCACATCTCTTCCTCTTACATTAAATCCTACAACAATTCTTCGTTTAGCATCTTCGCGTTGTATTTGGTTAGGCCCATTTTTAATACTCACATTAGCCAATTGATACAATGGTATTTGAGTTCCTTGTGGAGTAGGAATAAGCAAGTTCTGAATATCTTCTAGGTTTTTGCGTTTATTTGTATTTAAACGAACTACTAAGTCAAAACGTTTTTCACCTTCAAATACAAGGCCTGTGCTTTGTCCTGCAAAAGCAGTGTTTACTACTTTATTGATGTCTTCAATATTTAAATTATATTGTGCAATGGTTGCTCTATTATAATCAATAATAATTTCTGGCATTCCTGTTACAGGTTCAACATATAAATTTTTAGCACCTTCAACATGATTTACAAGCTCTCCTAATTTTTCAGCATAAGCTGCAAGGGTATCTAAATTTTCACCAAAAATTTTACAAACCACATCTTGTTTGGCACCTGTCATTAATTCATTAAAACGCATTTGAACTGGAAATTGAAAACTTGTTGTTACTCCAGGAACTTCCGACACAGCCTTACCCATTTTTTCTGCTAATTCAGAAAATGTTTCAGCTGATGTCCATTCTTTTTTATCTTTTAAAATTACCATCATATCGGCTGCTTCCATAGGCATTGGATCTGTTGGCACTTCGCCACTTCCAATTTTAGTAACTACTTTAATCACTTCAGGAAACTGAGTTTTTAAAATATGAGCTGTTTTTTGCGTATTTTCAATTGTTGTATTGATACTGCTACCTGTTAATACTCTTGTTTCTACTGCAAAATCACCCTCTTCTAAAGCGGGTATAAATTCTCCTCCTAAAAATGTAAGTGTAACAATGGCTGAAACAAATAAAACAATAACAGTAGAGATGACCATTTTTGGATAGCGTAATACTTTAGCCAAAGTATGCTGGTATCCTTTCTCTATCCAAATCATTAATTTGTCAGATATGTTTGGTGTATGCTTCGTTTTTTTACTTAAAAATAAAGCGCTCATCATTGGAATATAGGTTAATGATAATACAAAGGCGCCCAGTAATGCAAAAGCTACTGTTTGTGCCATTGGTTTAAACATTTTTCCTTCAATACCCTGTAAAGTAAAGATTGGTAAGTAAACTACTAAAATAATTATTTGTCCGAAAACAGCACTGTTCATCATTTTACTGGCAGATAGATTCACTTCATTATCCATTTGCTCTTGGTTTAATTGAGCAATATGTTTGAATTTTTTTCCATGAGAGAGTTGATGCATGACGGCTTCAACAATAATGACGGCGCCATCTACAATTAATCCAAAGTCTAATGCGCCTAAACTCATTAAATTGCCGCTTACTCCAAACGTGTTCATTAAAATTATAGCAAATAACATCGCTAAAGGAATGACAGAAGCCACTAATAAACCAGCTCTGAAATTTCCTAAGAATAATACTAACACAAAAATTACTATTAATGCACCTTCTAATAAATTTTGTTCAACAGTGCCAATGGCATTGTTAACCATTTTTGTTCTGTCTAAAAAAGGCTCAATAACGACTCCTTCAGGTAATGTTTTTTGAATTTGAACAACCCTTTCTTTCACGCTTTTGATAACGTCGCTACTATTAGCGCCTTTCAACATCATTACTACAGCTCCCGAAACTTCTCCTTTATCATTATAGCACATCGCGCCATAACGAGTCGCATGACCAATTTTCACTTCCGCTACATCTCTAATAAATAAAGGTCTTCCGTTTTCAATGATCTTAATTGATATATTTTCTATATCACTAATAGTTCCAATTAATCCTTCGCTTCTAATAAATAAAACGGTAGGGCCTCTTTCGATATAGGCGCCACCAGTATTTTGATTGTTTTTTTCAAGAGCTGTAAAAACATCATTAATCGTAATATTATATGATTGAAGTTTATTTGGATTAATAGCTATCTCAAATTGTTTTAGTTTTCCTCCAAAGCTGCTCACTTCAGCCACACCTTTTACACCTAATAATTGGCGGCGAACAAGCCAATCTTGAATAGTTCTTAAATCTGTTTCGTTGTACTTTTTTTCATAACCTTCTTTAGGTCTTACAACATATTGATATATTTCGCCTAAGCCTGTTGATACGGGCGCTAATTCGGGTTTACCGATGCTTTGAGGGATTTGTGATTGTATGGATTGTAAACGTTCTCCTACTTGTTGTCTTGCCCAGTAAATATCAATATCATCTTCGAAAACGATGGTAACTAAAGATAATCCGAAGCGAGAGAAACTTCGAATTTCTTTTAATCCTGATATGTTATTGTTGGCTTGCTCAATTGGGAAAGTAACCAATCGTTCAATATCTGTAGCCCCATATGAGGGAGCTACAGTAATTACCTGAACCTGGTTATTAGTAATGTCTGGAACAGCATCTATAGGTAACTTAGTTACTTCATACGAGCCATATCCAATAAGAGCTATTACAAAAAGCCCTATAATGAGTTTGTTCTTGATTGAAAAATCAATGATTTTATTTAGCATAATTTTTTTGTTAATTTTTTATTTGATAGGAATTAAATCAAAAGCATATATACTTATAGCATATATGAATTTCGAAAAATCAAAAAGTAATTAGCAAGATTTTGGCGGTTGCCAAATAGAAGATAAATAAGCAGAGCTTATAAATTCAGTAGAATAGGTACTATAATTTTTTGATTCAATAGGTGTTGATTTTATTGCCAATTGAATATTATGAAATGAATTAAATCCAGTACTAGCAATATTTTCACCATCATGATCAGATTTAAATGGTAATTGCATATCTTTTGGTTTATCCCCATCTCCATCATCAGCTGATGTGTAGTGCATTACTAAGAAATTTATCAGAGTTGTTGTTTTATCCTCTGATTGATGTTCAATAAAATGCTCCACAAGATTTGGTAACTTGAATAGCTCATGTAACTCTGTAGCAAAAACTACATAAATAGATAAGAATAATATGGCTATTAGTTTTTTCAACACGTCAAATGTACAAATAAAAAATTAAAATTCAATACTAGGTGAAAAGGCCTATCATCCTTAGCTGTTTGTTATAAAAAAAGTATTGTAACAAATGTAACCGTTTTATGACTTTTATCATACGAACTTTGTCCCATAATAATATTAATAAATATAAACATGGAAATTATAGGTTACATCGCATCAATATTAATCGGAATCTCTTTAGGACTTATTGGAAGTGGTGGCAGTATTTTAACAGTACCAGTATTGGTATATCTTTTTGCAGTAGATGCAGTTGCAGCAACAGCGTATTCTTTATTTATTGTTGGCTTTACATCGGCTGTTGGTTCGGTAGGTTATTTCAAAAAAGGATTAGTTAATATCAAAACTGCTTTGGTTTTTGGAGCTCCATCAATTGTGGCTGTTTTTTTAACGAGAGCTTATATCGTACCAGCAATACCAAAAGAAGTTTTTTCAGTAGGTGATTTTATGGTGACTAAAAGCATTTTAATGATGTTGCTATTTGCTGTTTTAATGGTAGTGGCTTCGTTTAGTATGATTATAAAAGATAAAAATAAAAATGAAGAATATTTAGGACCTCAAAAATTTAATTACCCAGTTATATTATTAGAAGGAGCAGTAGTTGGAATTGTTACTGGTTTAGTTGGAGCAGGTGGTGGATTTTTAATTATACCCGCATTAGTTCTTTTATCTAAATTACCTATGAAAGAAGCTGTAGGAACTTCATTAGTAATTATAGCGGCTAAATCATTAATAGGCTTTTTTGGAGAAGGTGGAGAAACAGTTATTGATTGGGTTCTTTTAACATCCGTAGCAGCTTTTGCCACAGTAGGTATTTTTATAGGAATTTATTTATCCAAAAAAATTGATGGAGCAAAATTAAAACCAATATTTGGTTGGTTCGTCTTAATCATGGGAGTGTATATTATCATTAAAGAAACACTCTTAAAATAATAGGTGACCATTGTTACACATTATAAAATCAAGTATTTGAGTGTAATAAATGTTACCATTAAAAAAATAAAACCACAATACCTTTGACTCATAAATAATTAAACAAATAAATAAAAACAACAATTAAAAAATAAATCAAATGAAAATAGAACAAATTTATACAGGATGTTTAGCTCAAGGAGCTTATTACATTACTTCTAATGGTGAAGCTGCAATTATTGATCCGCTTCGTGAAACACAACCATATATGGAAAGACTTCAAAAAGATGGTGTAAAATTAAAATACATTTTTGAAACTCATTTTCATGCTGATTTTGTTTCGGGACATTTAGATTTATGTAAAAAAACAGGAGCGCCAATTGTTTATGGACCAAATGCTAAGCCAGAGTTTGAGTTTATCTCTGCCAAAGATGGAGAAGTATTTACAGTAGGAAAGGTGAAAATTAAAGTATTACATACACCGGGTCATACAATGGAAAGTACTTGCTTTTTATTAATTGATGAAAATGGAAAAGATTATGCATTATTTAGTGGAGATACTTTGTTTTTAGGAGACGTTGGTCGTCCAGATTTAGCACAAAAAGCGGCATCGATGACTCAAGATGAATTAGCAGGTTTATTATATGATTCGTTAAATAATAAAATTATGCCTTTAGCTGATGATGTGACTGTTTATCCTGCTCATGGAGCTGGTTCAGCATGTGGTAAAAACATGATGAAAGAAACGGTGGATACTTTAGGTAATCAAAAGAAAATGAATTACGCTTTAAATCAGCCAAATAAAGAGGAGTTTGTAAAAGCGGTTACTGATGGATTATTGCCTCCTCCAGGTTATTTTGGAAGCAATGTAGCTATGAATAAAAAAGGAATAGAGAGTTTTGAAACTGTTTTAAATAACGGAATGAGAGCTTTATCTCCAATAGCTTTTGAAGCAGCTGTGGAAACAACAGATGCTATTGTGCTAGATACAAGAGATGCAGCTCAATTTGCAAAAGGATTTATTCCTCGTTCAATTAACATTGGCATCAATGGAGATTTTGCTCCTTGGGTTGGTGCTTTGATTAAAGATGTAAAACAATCTATTTTGTTAGTAACAGAATTAGGGATGGAAGAAGAAACAGTTACTCGTTTAAGCCGTGTTGGTTTTGATAATGTAATTGGACACTTAAAAGGAAGCTTTGAAAGTTGGAAAGATGCAGGTAAAGAAATAGATACAGTTAATAGAATTACAGCTGCTCAATTTGCAAAAGAAGTGGATGTAAAAGCTGATACTGTAATTGATGCAAGAAGAGAAAGCGAATACAGAGCAGAGCACGTTGAAGAGTCTTATAATAAACCTTTAGATCAAATTAATGGTTGGTTTGCAGAGATGGATAATGAAAAACCATTTTATATTCACTGTGCTGGTGGTTATAGAAGTATGATTGCGGCTAGTATTTTAAAATCTCGTGGAGTGCACAACTTTAAAGAAATAGAAGGTGGTTTTAAAGCAATTGCAGAAGCAGGTGTAGCAAAAACAGATTTTGTTTGCCAAAGTAAATTACAAAAAGCATAAATAAATTTTCTGCCATAGTTAGATAAACTAGCTGTGGCAGTTTATTAAAAATAAAAACATGATAAAAATAAAATCAATTATAGCAGTATTTATGTTAGTGTTTTCCTTAACACAATGTAATTCTCAAACTAAAAAAACAACAACCATGGAAACAACAAATGCAACACAAACAGCTACTAAAGAAATTATTGTAGATGTAAGATCAGTAGAAGAATGGAATGAAGATGGTCATGCTGACTGTTCAGTAAATTACCCCTTAGATCAATTTGCTAGTAAAATAGAAGAATTGAAAAAATACGATAAAGTAATATTAGTTTGCCGAAGTGGTAACAGAGCAGGTATAGCTAAAGGACAATTGCAAAGTGCAGGATATACTAAGGAAATTGAAAACTTAGGTCCTTGGCAAAATGTGACTTGTAAAACTAAGTAATATGAACTCATTAAAATCATGGGGTTTTATGCGAGTGCTTCGATTTGTTTTCGGAGCATTCGCCATAGTTCAAGCAATTATGACCTTAGATATTGTTTTAGGGATATTAGGATTAGTAGTAGGTGGTATGGCATTTTTTAATGTCGGTTGTTGCGGTGCTAATGGCTGCGAAACAAATTATAAGAAGGATAATACTGCCAAACAAATAACAGATGTTGAATATGAAGAAGTGGTTGCTAAATAATAAATTGACTGTTGTAGGTGTAATTTTAGGGGCTATAGGAGGTTATCTATATTACTATTTTGTTGGATGTGCTAGTGGAACCTGTGGTATCACTTCTAGTCCTGTTAATAGTACTTTATATTTTGCTGTTTTAGGGGGATTAGTTATGAATATGATTAAGCCAAGTTCTAATCCTGAAAGTGAAAAATAAAAGTAACATATGTTACAGTGAATGTTCTTTTAATAATGTAAATTTATATTAAATTATAAAACATATATATTATGAAAAAAAACATGGGTAACATCGATAAAATTATTAGAATATTAGTTGCAATTGTTATTGCTATTTTATTCTTTACAAACGTTATTTCTGGAACATTAGGTATTATACTATTGGTATTAGCTGGCGTGTTTGTATTAACTAGTTTAATTAGTTTTTGTCCTCTTTATACTTTAATTGGTATAAATACCTGCCCTAAAGATAAATAATATTACATTTTTAAAGTATATACCAAAGCCTCTAATATTAGAGGCTTTGGTGTTTTTAAGTCTTTTTTGTGTAACAATTGTATCAGACATTAAAATTTTTATAAAATACTTTTGTATGATAAGTTTTGATTATCATTTTTAATTTCAAATAATGAACAATATAAATAAAGATTTAATTCTGAGAGAAAAATTGGCAGTACAAAGAACTGTGATGGCAAATCAAACAACTATATTATCATTTATCAGAACGTCTCTTTATTTTTTAGTAGCTGGATTAAGTTTGAAAAGCCTTTTAAAACTTGAAAATAGTTTGTGGTTTCAGATTATATTTTATGTGGTTTCCTTTTCAACGTTAGTGATTGGAATATATAATTATTTTAAGCAAAGTTCTTTAATAAAGAATAGTGAAAAGCAGATTGGTAATTATAAAATTGATTATTTAAAATAATCAATAGAGTATGTTATTTGTTTCTAAAATATTTGATGTAAGTGAAAAGTACTGGGAAGGTAAACATAACTACAGAAACCTCAGTTATATCTTGGTATCCGTGTTTATTATTTCTTTATTAATTGGCGCAGGAAATTATTTCTCACTTTTTAAATCATTTTATCTGCTTTCACATATAAGCTTCACTGATGCCATTGAATATAGTTTTAATTTTTTATTGTTTTTTGAAATGATAGGGTTGGTATTTGCTATCCCTCAATCTATAACCAGTTCCATAGGGAAACAATTTCAAATTATGAGTTTAATTTTTTTGAGAACATCATTCGAAGAACTTTCAAACTTGTCGTTAAATTCACCTTTTCAAGAACAATTTACTATTATTAGTAGAATGGCTGCAGATGCTGGCGCCGCCTTAATTATTTTTTCTTTAACTCATTGGTTCTATAAATTACAAAAACGTCGAAACATTATTGATGAAACAGAGCGAGTTAAATTTATTAATTTAAAAAAATTAATAGCTATCGGGGTATTAATTGGATTATTTGTGTCTGTTTTTTTTGATATTAAACGGTATTTAATTACAGGCTATTTTCATCCTTCATATTCCATTTTTTACCTCATACTCATATTTGCTGATATGCTTTTGTTATTGGCTGCATTTAGGTATACTATACATTATCCAAGTATATTTCGTTATTCTGCATTTGTATTAATAACAATTTTCATTCGCCTTGCACTAATTGCGCCAGTTTATTATAATGCTGCTATAGGAATAAGTACTGTACTATTTGGCATTGGAGTAGCCTATGTTTATAATTTATTTTTTGAAGGAAGAGTAAATCAGAAAGAAGAGTGAAAAATGTATCGTTGAGATTAGATATTTTAATGTCAATGTTATTTAAACTTCAATAAATACTGATATTTTAAAGTAGTAGTATCTTTAGTAACTAAATTAAATCCAGCTAATTCCATTTCATTAATAACGATTTGCGGTTCAATTTTCATGTCGTTTGGTGGACCTTGTTCAAAATCCCCTTTCTTAAAATCAACAATTACCATTTCCCCATTTGGTTTTAAACCTTTTTTTACCATTGAAAAATAATCATTTCTATTTTCAATGTGATGATATACATCTACCATAAACACAATATCAGCTTCTTTTTCAGATACTGGAGGCTTTTCATACTCAGCTTTTCTTGCTGTGATATTACTGGATTTTTCTTTAGTTATTCTATCATTAATGTATTTAATAAATCTATCATCTACATCAGCTGCAATTATTTTAGCACTTGGTTCTTTCATTTTAAATTCAAAATAGCCAGTACCAGCACCAATATCTATGATAGTTTTATTTTTTAAATTACCTAAAAAACGAATCACTTCATCAGGTTTTTGCCATTCGTTTCTATCAGCAGACTCAAAGTTTTTTACTAAATCTTCAAACGACGTTTTGTTCATGTGATGATTAGCATGTCCGTGTTGGTGTCCCTCTTTTGATTCATGATTGTTTTGTTCGCTATTTGATTGACAGCCTAATAAGATAATTAAGGAACTTGCAATAATAATTGTTTTAAGCATGATAATTGTTTTGAGATTGTAAAGTTAATCATATAATTTATATCAATATTATTTTTAACTTGCTTCATGATATTATGCAAACTCTTTTAAAACATATTCAATCTATTCATTCTATTTCAAAAGAAGCTGAAAAAGCTTTGTTAGAAATTAGTAAAGAAGTTCATTTTCAAAAAGGAATGGATGTTCAATTGATTGGACATACTTGTAAAACCATTTATTTTGTAAAAGAAGGTTGCGTTCGTATTTATTATTTTAAAGAAGATATTGATATAACGGAAAGTTTTGAATTTGAAAATGCCTTTGTTGCTAGAGCTGAAAGTTTATTCACAGGAAAACCTTCTTTAAAAGCCATTCAAGCTATTGAAGATTCGTCGTTAATTGCGATTGATTCCACTATATTATTTAAATTGTTTGATAAGCATCATGATTTAGAACGTTTATTTCGTAAAATCATAGAAGCTTCTTATGTCAATACCGTTAATCGTATTGAAAGTCTTCAATTTCATTCGGCTGATGAGCGTTACCTTGATTTATTAAAAGAACACAAAGATATTCTTCAAAGAGTTCCTTTAAAATTCATTGCCTCTTATTTAGGAATCACTCCTGTTAGCTTGAGCCGAATTCGTGCTCACAAGTAATTTCTTATCATATGTAAAGTAGTTTCGTTTTTTATGGCTGTAATTTTGTTTTACAAATTATGGTTATGGAAACAATTAAATTGGGCTTAAAAGAAAACTGGAAGCAATTTACGCTTCTAGTTGTTATTAATGCCTTTGTTGGTGGTATGGTTGGTTTAGAAAGAGCCATTCTTCCTCAAATAGCCGAAGGTGAATTTCACATTGCTGCTAAAACAGCCATCTTATCTTTTATCATTGTGTTTGGTATTGTAAAAGCGATTACTAATTATTTTACAGGGTCTTTAGCCAATAAAGTAGGTCGTAAAAATTTATTAGTGATAGGTTGGTTATTTGCGTTACCAGTTCCTTTTATTTTAATGTTTGCTAATCATTGGATTTGGATTATAGCAGCTAATGTGTTGTTAGGGATTAACCAAGGTTTAACTTGGAGTAGCACTGTTGTTATGAAAATTGATTTAGTAGGAGAAAAGCAAAGAGGTTTTGCCATGGGCCTAAATGAATTTGCAGGTTATTTGTCGGTTGCTATTGTTGCTTTTTTAACAGGATGGATTGCAGGAGAATACGGTTTAAGACCTTATCCATTTATGATTGGTATTGTTTTGTCAATATTAGGATTACTGGGAAGTTGGTTTTTAATAAAAGACACAAAGCATCATGTAGCTAAAGAATTGACTTCAAATGATATTCCTTTATTGAAAAATATATTTTGGGATACAACTTGGAAAAACAAAAATTTAGGTTCTGTTACACAAGCTGGTTTAATTAATAATTTAAATGATGGTATGGTGTGGGGAATTTTTCCGATTCTATTATTTCAAAAGAATTTCAGTTTAGAGCAAATAGGGATTATTACTGCAACTTATCCAGCAGTTTGGGGCTTAGGGCAGTTAGTAACTGGTAAAATGGCGGATTATTTTTGTAAAAAAGACATGTTATTTTCGGGAATGCTATTACAAGGATTCGCTTTATTAGTAATGCCATGGGCAGAAACGATAACTCATTACATGATATTGTCTGTTATTTTAGGTTGGGGCACAGCAATGGTGTATCCTACATTTTTAGCAACGGTTGCCGAAAATACAAATCCAATTGATAGACCAAAAAGTTTAGGAATCTTTCGTTTATGGAGAGATTTAGGATATGCCATTGGAGCCATTTTAACTGGTATTATAGCAGATGCTTTAGGTATTAATGCGTCAATTATTGTCATTGGATTTTTAACATTGATGTCATCATTAGTAATACAATACAGAATGAAATGTAGAAATGATGATTCTATAAAATTATGGAGTTTCTTATCATTTAAAAATAAATCAAATGGAGAATGCATCGCTTAAAAATTGTTTGCCATTAGCAGAATTGAAACAATTTATTATTCTTAAAAAACAACAAGTTAAAATTATTGATGTGAGAAGTAAAGAGGAATTTTTAGAAAAACATATTCCAGGAGCTATTCATATAGAACTGCCTCAAATAGATTTGGCAATTGAGTTGTTTGATAAAAATGATATTATTGTAACTGCATGTGGAAAAGGAGGAGGTAGATCAACAACTGCTTTTGAGAAATTGAAAGAATTAGGATTTAAAAATGCCTATTGGCTTTGTGGTGGAACTTTTGGTTGGGAATAATTAAGATGAGTGAAATTAAAAAACATTGGGAAGAGATTTATAATAAGTCAGGTCTAAATAAACATACTTGGTTTCAGGATATTCCTGAAACTACATTGTATATTATAGATTCTTTAAATATTAATAAAAATTCTCATATTATTGATGTTGGAGGAGGGGATAGTAAATTAGTGGATAATTTATTAAATCTTGGTTATAAAAATATAACTGTTTTGGATATTAGTGAGAACTCTATTAATATAACTAAAAACAGATTGGGCGATAAATCCCGACAAGTTAGATGGATTGTCTCTGATGTCTTGAATTTTTATCCTCAGCAACAATATGATTTGTGGATAGACAGAGCCGCTTTTCATTTTTTAAGAGACGAAAAATCTATAAAGCAATATGTTAATCTCGTCAATACATCTTTAACTAAAAATGGATATTTATTAATTTCTACTTTTAGTGATACTGGTCCTAGTAAATGTTCTGGACTTGAAGTAAAACAATACAGTAAAGAAAACTTAACTAAAGTATTTGAATTTGGTTTTAATAGAGAATATTGTGTTTTTGAAGATCATATGACGCCTTATCATAGTGAACAAAACTTTATCTATGGATTGTTTAAACATAGGCAAGATGGATTTAATCCTTCTCATAATTTAACTGAAGATAGATTTGTTAAATATCAAAATAATACTGTTTTGGATTCTGGAACATCTTGTAATATTGATAATAAAGGCTGCTGTTGTGGCTAATAACTATTATGTGACAAATGTTACATAATTATTACTTACATTTTTATAGCTTCACAGAGTCATAATAAAAATTTATTGCATGAAAAAAGCACTACTGATTTTATCTTCTTTATTATTTTCTACAACTATTTCTAAAAGCCAAAATTTGTTAGCGATTCCAGATACAATGTCTGGTACAACTTTTAATTTAAATGTTTTAGATACTTCAAATGTATTCTATCCTGGCTATACAACTAATACCTTCGGTATAAACGCTAAGTATTTAGGACCAACTTTGTTTTTAAATAAAGGAGATTCTGTTAGTATGAATGTTAGTAATCAATTAATGGATACGACTACGATTCATTGGCATGGTCTTCATGTTTCTGCTATGAATGATGGAGGGCCACATACAGTTATTCCTCCGAGTACTCTTTGGAATCCTAAATTTAAAGTGAGAGACCATGCTGCTATGTATTGGTATCACCCACATTTACACATGATGACAAATCTTCATGCATCTTTGGGTGCAGCTGGTTTAATTATTGTTAGAGATTCTATAGAGAGAACATTAAATCTACCAAGAACATATGGCAAGGATGATTTTCCTTTAGTAATTCAATCTAAATGTTTTAATGCTACTAAGCAAATAGTAATTGATAATGCATCTGATAGCGCGATGTTAGTTAATGGAACATTGAATGCTTATTTACCAACACCTGCTCAGGTTGTTAGATTTAGATTGCTAAATGCTTCTTCTGAAAGAGTTTATAATGTTGGCTTACAAGGTAATTTGACTTTTTATCAAATAGGAACGGATGGAGGTTTATTAGACGCTCCAGTTGCTTTAACCAGATTGAGATTAGCGCCAGGAGAGAGAGCTGAAATTTTAGTAGATTTTTCCGGTAAAAATGGTCAAACAATTAATTTAATGAGCTATGCTTCAGAATTTATCAGCGCCATTTACGGGGCTTTGCAACCTGGTATGGGAGCAGGGCAAACAATTCCAGGATATACAGCTAATGTATTAAATGGTGCTGACTTTAAATTAATGACTTTTAATGTTGTGGCGCAAACAACATCGCCAGTTACAACAATACCATCAACTTTGGTTATTAATACACCATGGCCAATTGCCAGTGCTAATGCGGTAAATTCATTAACATTTTCTCCTGTAAACATGGGGTCAACAGCTATTCAAGGACCTTTTTTGATTAATAATACTAGTTTTGATATGGATGTAATTAATTATTCTGTACCATTTAATAATATTGAAATTTGGACATTAACAAATTCAACGCCAATTGCACATCCATTTCATATTCATGATATACAATTTTATATTACAGAAATTAACGGAGCAGCTCCGCCAGCAAACATGGCAGGAAGAAAGGATGTTGTGTTAGTTCCTGGAGGAGGGCAAATCGTAAAGTTTATTGCCAAATTTGAAACATTTTGTGATTCTATGGCTACTTATATGTACCATTGCCACATGTTACCACACGAAGATGATGGAATGATGGGACAATTTAATGTTATTTGTCCTACTAATGTTGGTGTTAAAGAAAATAGTTCTGAATTAAATAATTTAATTGTTTTTCCTAATCCTGCTTCAGATAAGGTTGTCTTAAAGTTTAATTCTAAAGAGAAAATAATAGACGTAACTTTATATGACTATTCTGGTAAAATAATTTTCAGTAAAAATAAAGTGAATGATTCAGAGATTGTTTTACATACAGATAATCAATCTTCAGGAATTTATTTTATAGAAGTTAAAACAACTCAAGGAATTGTTTATAAAAAGCTAAATTTGATTAAATAAACTTTTAATCATGGTCAATAAAATAAAAAGAAAAGACATATTACTTGTTACCATTCAATTTATTTTATTGACTATCTTTTATATTCCTTTTTTCTCGAATGTATTTCAAACTCCACCTATCGTCAAATATGCTGGAGCAATTGTTTCAACACTTGGCTTTTTAATTATTTTAATTGCTATTTTACAATTAAATAAAAGCCTAACACCATTTCCAACACCTAAAGAAAATGGCGTTTTAATTAATACAGGATTGTACAAATATGTTCGTCATCCTATTTATTCAGGAATATTTTTGGCAGCTATTGGCATAGCTCTTTATAATGGTAGTTATTGGCAATTAGCAATTTCATTTATTTTACTCATCTTATTTTATTATAAATCAAAGTATGAGGAATTTCTTTTGATTGAAAAGTATAATGAGTATGAGAATTACAAAAAAGGTACTCGCCGATTTTTTTAATAAAATGTCATTTACTCGATAGATGATTTTACATATAAATCATCTTTATATTTTTTTTTATTTTCCTTTAACTCAAAGCTTGCTTTCGAGAAATTTGGGCGGTTTGTCAATCCAATTAATTTTAATTCGAAAAAAATTCATTTAATGTTATGTTTAATTAAATGAAGAATGTTTTTTGCAAACATGTAACATATTGATAAAAATTTTACGGAAGTATGATTGTTTTTGATGTAATTGAACAGGCATTAAAATAGCCAAGCGCATCATTATTTATATTTGATAAAGGATTGGCTGGCGAAGAGGACTGGTGAATTAATCCTCCACTGTTTAATTGGAGTAGCATTTTAAAGTAGTTATAAGTACTTTCATCCAAAGACTGAAGTATAATAGTTACAGTATCTCCAGATTTTATATCCGCATCACCTTTTTCTTTATCTATTAATCCTATACTCATAGCATTTCCATCCTGCGTTAAATCATCTGCCACATAAATTGCAGGTTGTGCTTTATTATTAATTATTTTTATAAACCGATAATAATTAGCTATGCCGGGAGTGTCTTTAAATTCAACATAGACTATTTTTTTATTACTCATAGGAAGGTTTTGTTTAATAACTTTTAAAGTATCAATATTGACGGGGGAATTAATAGTTGAAGTCGCATTGTATTCTTTTCCATTTGCGATAACTTTGAGAATATATATTCTACCTATGATGCCTTGAAGTGAAGATGTAGAATAAATCCCTAAAGCTGTTTCAGTAAGAGTTTCAGAATTACCCACATTATCACTAATACTTATTATTGCCCCTGAAATAGTTGGAAATGTATTTGCTTCGTCATAATTTACAGTTTGAGTTAACTTAACAGTATATGGTCCCGGCTGATCAGTGATATTGCCCTCTATTACAACTTGAGGTGCTTTCGAATTAAGATCTATATCAATTACTTTTTCGCAAGAAGAGAATAGAAAGATAACAATTAACAGATTTAAAATTGTGATTGTTTTTTTAGAATATAAAAAATATTTTATCATTATGTTAGAATTTAAAATTGTAAGTAATAGATGGCACCCATCTGAATAATGTTGTTTGAACTGCTTGAGTTTTTGTAGCGTTATTTGGATCTTCTTGAAATGTAATAGAATATGCATTTTCCCGACCATACGCATTGTATAGCGAGAAATTCCAACTAGATTCAAATTTATTTGTTTTTTTTCTTTGCCAAGTTACTCCTAAATCAAGGCGGTGGTATGTAGGCATGCGATAACCATTACGCTCCGTATAATAATTAACTATTTGGCCTGCAACTTCGTATTTACCACTAGGGAATGTAATTGCGTTGCCGGTATAATACACCCATGTTGCCGATATAGTCCACTTTTTTGTGAGGTCATACATCGCTACAATTGAAATATCGTGTGTTCTATCTTGTTTTGCAAGATAATATTCTCCCTTATTGATTCCATCAATTTTCTTTTCTGTTTTTGATAAAGTGTATCCTATCCATCCGTTTAAGCGACCATATTTCTTTTTTAAATAAAACTCTATCCCGTATGCTCTTCCAGTTCCAAAAAGTATTTGAGACTCTGCATTTTCATTAAATCGAAGTTCTGCTCCATCTTTATAATCAATTTGATTTTGCAAATATTTATAATACACTTCTGTAGAAAATTCAAATGTATTTTTTTTAAAGTTTCTAAAATAACCTACAGAAATTTGATCGGCAATTTCAGGTTTCACATTGTTACTGCTTGGTATCCATAAATCGGTTGGATTGCCAGAGGTAGAATTAGAAAGGAGATGGAGATTTTGTGTGTTTCTTCCATAAGCTGCCTTAATTGAATTTTTTTCGTTTATAATAAAATTAGCGGAAAGACGAGGTTCAATATTAAAGTAGGTTTTTGCAAATTCACCTTTTTTATAAGTAGCAGTATCGATAGTTTCTCCAAATGCATTATATGTGTAGAACTCTCCGGGTCCCAATGTACTAAAGGATGTAAAACGAACACCGTACTCCATCCCAAAAACTTTAGATGGTTTATATTCATGCGTAATGTAAACCGCATTTTCTAAGGCTTGTTTATAGTTAATATTGAGTTCGTTGATTGAAGAATCACTTTCTGTTTTGATGACTCCTGGAATAATTTTGTGGTAAATGGAATTTAATCCGAATTTGAATTTGTTTTTAGTATTTGGAAAGTATTGAAAATCTTGCTTAAAGTTATAATCTTGAATTCTTGAAATTATCTCTCCATTTGTTCCTGCCAAAATAGTATTTATACTGTAGTCGTAATTGCTAAAAATTAATGATGTATTTGAAAATACCCTTTCACTAAATAGATGATTCCATCTTAATGTACCAGTTGCATTCCCCCAATCGATGCCAATTTTATCACCAAATCTTAAAACATCCTTGCCAAAATATCCTGAAATGAAAACTCTGTTATTTTCGTTTATTCGATAATTGGCTTTAGCATTTATATCATAAAAATAAAGTTTCCGTTGTTTCATTGCGCTGTCTTTTGATAATTTAAGAAACAGATCAGCATATGATCGTCTCGCAGAAATAGTGAACGAGCCTTTATCTTTCACAATTGGTCCTTCAACTTTTAATCTTGAAGCTATTAAGCCAATTCCTCCTTCAACACCAAATTTTTTATCGTTTCCATCTTTCATTCTAATATCAAGTACGGATGATAGGCGGCCTCCGTATTCTGCCGGTTGTCCTCCTTTATACAAAGTCACATCTTTAATAGCATCTGAATTAAATACAGAAAAGAAACCCATTAAATGTGAGGCATTATATACCGTGGCTTCATCGAGCAGAATAAGATTTTGATCGGCATTACCACCTCGAACATAAAATCCACTATTCCCTTCGCCTGCCGATTTAACTCCTGGCAATAATTGAATGGTTTTTAGTATGTCCTTTTCGCCAAAAATTACAGGGATATTTTTTATTTCCTGAATGTTAATTTTCTCAACGCCCATTTGAATATTAGTTATATTCTCATCTTTTTTTTCAGCTGTTACTTCAACTTCGTTCAATTGATTAGCAATTTCTGAAAGGATAAAATCTTGTTTTATGTTTTGTTTTAGTTCTATCTGCATAGCCTTAGGCTCATATCCCATATATTGTGCAATAATACTGTATTCGCCTTCGGGAAGTGTGATGGAATAGAAACCATAAGCATTAGTTGTAGTCCCTAAAACATTTGGTTCTTTTATAAATACTGTTGCCCCAATTAATTCTTCTCCTGTTTTTGTATCTTTTACATAACCACTTAAAGTATATTTTGTTTGAGCAATAATAAACTGATACTGCAAAAGGAAAAAGGAAATGAGAAATAGATAACGTTTCATTTTATTATTATTTAAAACTTGTATGACTTGTTGACTTTGTCTTTTCATTTATTGCATTTTCGAGCATCAAAATAAATTTATCTAATGGAACTCTATGAACAAAGGCTGCTGTTTTAACGGTAATAAATTTGGTAATGAATTTCCGCAATCCATATCCCCCAACTCTTTTTACACCGAATATTTCCATAACATCTGCAATGTCCCCGTATTCCTTTAATATTTCTGATACATATGTTTTTTCTGTGATTTTCATAATTGTATGTGTTAATGTATATTTTGTTTTTAATTAAGATTAGTGTTGAGAAACTAATTATGTTAAAATTTTATTTTATCTAATGATATATGAAATGTTGTCCCTTGATTTTCTTGACTCTCATACCAAATTGACCCTTTCAGCTCTTTGATCAGTTCTTTGATGATATACAATCCCAAACCTGATGAGGGGTCGTTTTCCGTTCCTAATCGTTGTGTTTGCATGGTCTTATCAAAAAGGGATGATTGAAAACTATCGGGGATACCAATTCCAGAATCTTTGAACGATATAACTGCTTTGTTGTCCGTCTGTGTTAAAGTGATTTTTATATTTCCGTTGCGAGGTGTGAATTTAACTGCGTTGTCAATTAAGTTGTCAAACACTCGAATAAGAAGTATTGGTTGCGTCTCTACATAAATGTCCCTTAGTGGAATATCAGTTTTAAGTTTAATTAACTTGTTTTCTGTTTGAATTTTATATAAATCTATTTGCTTGGTTAGCAATTTCGTTAATGAGCAAAGGCTTGCTTTATATGTACCAATAAGTCCTTCTGTCAAGGCAAATCCTTGTTCGCACTGTGATGTGATTAGTGCAGTCATCACTTTAGTATCTTTGTCTGGAAGATCCAGTAATTTCTCTTCTAAAAGACGGTTCAGTCCGTAAATACTAGCTATGACACCTCTTAGGTCATGTGCCGTCATTGCGATGAATTCATTTGTATTTCGCCTATTGATTTGTTCTGTGTCCATTTTTATAATGTTTTACGACATAAATCATTTTCTTATCATTTAGTTCTTTCGTTGAATGCATCACTATATCTAATCTCATTTACATTTGTGAAATGGCAATTATTACATATAGATGACTTTTACATTAATAGTCTTGTTATTATTTAACTCGAAACTAGCTTTTGAAAAATTTGGGCGGTTTGTTAATCCAATTGATTGATAATTCGAAAACCCGACACCTTCTATTGGCAAAATAAATCCTTTATCTATTTTACTATTCTCATTTTCATCGTGTAGAATATTTACCGCGTATTTACCTAAAGGTAGATTACTAAAGGTTACTTTAGAGTGTCCGTTTTGTATTTTTTCTTTCAATACCTTACAGCACTTTTTGTAATCTTCATCAGGAATTGTTCCATCTCTATTATATAAAGCAAACTGAACAACACCTTTAGAATTATGTAAATCGTTAACTTCTACAGTCAAAGAAAAAGTTTCTTCTTTTTGCTTATTAAATGACGTTAATATTAAAAATGAGATACAAACAAGAGTAATTAAGTGTGATTTTTTCATTTTAGTTTGTTTTTCTATTTGCAATTTTCTCTTTTAATCGGTCTACTAAATAATAAACCATTGGCACTAAATAAACAGTTAATATCAATGATGAGAATAACCCACCAATAATTACCCAAGCCAATCCGTTTTTCCATTCACTTGCTGTTCCTTTACCAAGGGCAATTGGCAACATTCCTATAATCATGGCGATAGTTGTCATTAAAATAGGACGCATACGGCCTTTTCCAGCAATTATTAATGCTTCTTTGAAATGTTTCCCCTCTGCTTTCAATTGATTTGTAAAATCCACAATTAATATGGCATTTTTTACTACTAATCCCATTAGCATAATCAAACCAAGCAATGCAAATAAGCTAAGATTGTTTAGTGATAAATTCAATGCTAAAAATGCACCAATAGCAGCTACTGGAATTGAAAATAATACCACAAATGGATAAACAAAACTATCATATAGAGCTACCATGATTAAATAAATCAATAGAAATGAAATCAATAAAACAGAACCTAATGCCCCAAAACTATCGTTTTGTCTTTTAATATCACTACCCCAAGTCATTTGGATACCTTCCGGTAAAGGATTTTTATTAATATAAGCTACAACTTCATCAGCAACTGTTCCCGAAGGTCTGCCGAGTGCATCGGAGGTAAGCGTAACTGCGGGCTGACGATCTTTTCTTTCCAATAAGGATGGAGAATTATCGCGCTCTACTGCTGCAAATTGCGATACTTCTATTGGTAAGCCCATTGGATTAACAATAGAGAGGCGTTGCACATCTTCATAGTTTTGTCTATTGTAACCGTCAAACCAAATTCGCACAGGGTATTCGGTTCCGTTTTCTGTTAATGTTGCATCATCATTACCAGTAAATGCTGTTCTTAAATTCATACCAACATAAGCCGTAGTTAATCCTAAGCGTTGCATTTTATCTTTATCGGGAATTATTTTATATTCAGGACTACCTTGTTCTACAGATAAACGAACATTATCTGACCCCGGTATTTTTTCAATCACAGATTTTAAATCATTACCTGTTTTCATTACCAAATCTAAATTGCTTCCGCTTAAGGTAATTTCTATTGGGGCTGAACGTGGTATCAATCCTAAAGCAGCCATTGAATAATTTATTCCGGGGAATTTCATTTTTAATTCCTCCCTCAATTTCTTCATAAACTCCTCGGTAGGTTTTTTGTTGCGTTCTTTAGCAGATTTTAGCTGAATTGTAAATTCAGTTTTATTAGCTGACCCTACACCTAAACTTCCAATGCCAGTACTCGGTCCACCTATATTACTAAACACAGTAGAAACATCCGCTTGTTTGATAATATACGTTTCGATTTTTTTGGCAACTAAATTGTTTTGCTGAATAGATGTTGATTTGTCAAACTCCAAAGCCATACGAAATTTACCCTGATCACCAGTAGAGATAAGTTCTTTACCAATGATGCCTTGTTTCATCACACCCAAAGTAACTGCGAAAAGCAAAACAACTATACCTGTAAAAATTAATTTATGACTAAGTACCCATTCTAATTGTTTGCCATACCAATTGGTAAATTTTTCTAATTGATGTTCAAAGCCAAGTAAAAAGCGGTTGAAGAAGTTTGTTGGTTGTAAATCTTCTTTCTTACCTATTCTTGATGCTAACCAAGGTGTAAGCGTAAAGCCAACTAATAAACTAGTTAGTGTAGATGTTACAACAACTACTGAAAATTGTTTGAGCATATCTGCCACAAATACTTGCAAAAACAATATCGGTAAAAACACAACCACGTCAACCAATGTGATCGACAATGCAGAAAATCCAATTTCCATACGCCCATCCATTGAGGCAGTACGTTTTTCTTTTCCCATATCTAAATGCCTTTGAATGTTTTCCAATACCACTGTAGCATCATCAACCAAGATTCCAATAATTAAAGACATGGCGAGCAAGGTCATTAAATTTAGAGTGTATCCTAAAAGCCACATAACCGCAAATGCTGTAACTAAAGAAGTGGGAATGGCAATAATAACAATTAAGGAGTTTCTGAAACTTCTTAAAAACAAAAGCATCACTAATGAAACTAACACAACGGCTAAGCCCAAATCAAATACCACTGAGTTAACTGCTGCAATTGTATTATCAGTGCTATCATCGGCAATAACAAATTTCACTGATGAAGCGCTGTTTTGCGCTTCTATACTTTTAAATTTTGCACGAACCATTTTCGACACTTCAACGGCATTGGCATCTCCTTGTTTTTTCAATAAAATCCCAATACCATCTTTTCCATTGTATCTGCTGATAGATGTCGTTTCTTTAATTCCATCAACAACCTGAGCAACATCTTTTACATAAACAGGGCTGCCAGGCATTGGCATAGCAACCTGAACATTTTTTATATCATCAATCGTAGCAAACTTTCCAGTTAAACGAACTGAGTTGTTTTCCTGATCCGTTTGTATTTTTCCGGCAGGTAAATCTAATCCTGAACGATTAATAGCCTCAACAACCTGATACAATGAAATCTTATATAGTTTTAATTTATCTCGGTTTGCTTTTACTTGTATTTCTCTTTCTTCACCACCTAAAATTGTTAACTCTGCAACTCCTTTTATTTGTTGAATTTGCGGAAGATAGTCATCTTTCATTTTTTGATAAAATTCGGTTGCCGGCAAATTACTTGTTGCACTAATAGACATGATAGGTAAATCATTGGGAGAAACCTTACTCATTATTGGACTTAAAATATCCTGTGGTAAATCTTTGCGAATATTATCAATATAGCGTTGAGCATCTTGCATAGTTTTATCCAAATCAGTTCCATATTTCAGGTTGGCAATGATGATGGAGGCGTTTGGTAAAGATTTAGTTACCAAATAATCAACACCTTCTAAATTAGATAAAGCATCTTCGATTTTTCGTGACACCGAAGTTTCTACTTCATTGGGTTCTGCACCGGGATACACAGTTTTAATAACCACAACAGGTTGATTAAAATCAGGCATCAATTCATAGCTCAAGTTTTTATATCCGATAACTCCCAATAAGGTAAGGACGCTGAAAAGAACGATTATCAGCGATGGACGTTTTATTGATATTTCTGTAATATTCATGAGTAAGTATTTTTATTTTTTTGTCAATTGTTATTTAACAGTAACATTAGCATTGTTAAATAAATTAATAAAGCCAGATGTGACGATTACATCACCTTCTTCTAATCCTTTTGATACAACGACTTTGTTTTTTATTTTTTGCGCCATCGTTATGTTGTGCAAAATTGCCTTTCCATTAATTACCTTATAAACTTGTGGTTGACTTGAATTTCCTACAATCGCCGAAGCTGGAATGATGATTCCGGTTTTTTGATTTTCATTTTTTTCTCCGATAGCTATCGGGGTTACTTTTCCAAACATCCCTGATTTTATTTTTAGGTCGGAGGTGTTATTTACTAGAAACTGAACTGGAAAACTACTGCCCATATTGGCTTTGCTACCTATCATCGTTGCTTTACCCAACAATAAAACATCTGAATAAGCATCTGCATTAATCGAGAAGGTTTGATTTAATTGAAATGAACTCAAATCATTTTCAGACACGTTCACTGTAAATTTCAAGACAGAAATATCAGTAATTTGAAGTAATGGCATTCCAGGCGCAGCGAATGCGCCTTCTTCGGTAAGTTTTGCGGTAACAATTCCATTAAAAGGCGCTTTGATTATTGTTTTGTTAATTTGTTCGAGCAAGGTTGCCCTCTGTACTTTTGCGGATTTTAAACCTAACTCTACTTTTTCTAACAGCACTCCCTGTACAGCTTCTGCATTCGCTAAAACAGTATATCGCTTTACATCAGCTTCTAGCCCTTCAACCTGCACCTCTGCAGATTGTAATTGTAATTTCAATAGTGAATTGTCTAATTGAATTAACGATTGGCCTTTTGTTACAAAAGTGCCAACATCAACTAAAACATCGTTTACCTTACCTTGTATCTCGGCACTCAATTTAGTTTCCTTATTCGGTTCAAATGTTCCTGAATAGGCAAATTCAATTCCTATTATCTCGGATTTGATTGTGTCTGTTTGAACGTTGATGGCTTGTCCTTTATCATATTGATAAACTTTGTCTTTTACGATTTCTTTATTGCTTTTTAATTTTATGACTACAATTGCAATTAATGCTAATGGTATGATGATGTATAAAACCTTTTTCATAGGATAGTTTATTATTAATTTATTTCGTGTTTAAAATATTTCCTGATACTTTTTTTAGTTCTAAGTCGGCTTTCATTACATCTACTAAAGCTGACAAATAATTTTGTTGCGCTTCTTTTTGGGTATTATCGGAAAGCAAGACATCTGTTAATGAGGCAAGACCTTCTTTTTGCTGGATAATAGTTTTTGAGTATATCATTTCTGCTAACTCTAATTGTGATTTGGAATTCGATAGATTGGAATTCGCTACGCTATACTGCATCTGCATATTTTCTATCTGAATGTTTTGTTTATCATTTAATAATTCTAATCGAGTTTTATTTTGTTTTAATTCTTCTTTCTTTTGCATGATGCGATGTTCTAAAGTAGTTCCTGAAAATAGTAACCATGATACTTTAGCTCCAGCAAATCCTATCGGATACGTTTTAAAGAAATCATTTGTCCCGCTATAGTTTCCGAATCCAGTTGTTCCGTACGAACCATAAATTGAAAAGGAAGGTAAATACGATAGTTTTAAGGTTTTTAACTCAGATTTCAGGAGAAGTTCTTTTGTATTAAATAATAATATATCCGAGCTTGGTTTAGTTATGTATTTTACTGCTTCAGATGACGAGTTAAATGTTTCTTCAATAGTAATTTGTCTAGTTGGTGTTATACCTAATTGAAGTTTTAATAAATTTATAATTTGTTGAAGTTGTGAGTTTGCCTTACTTAGTTGTGTGTTTAGCTGACTTAATTGAAGTTTAATTTTATCAACATCTGTTCCTTTTGCCATTTTCTGTGAGTATAGTAATTGCATACTACTAAGTAATTTTTCGCTATTATTTATACCATTTTTGATAAACAAAATTTGATTTGAGACCAATTGAGCATTGTAATACAAATTTGAAATATCAAATACCACTTGTTCTTGGGTTTGCTGAAACTGCATTTGATTTAGTTCTTTTGCTTTTTTGGAGACAGCAATTGCACCGTTTATTTGAGGATTGAACAACGGCACGTCGAGTGCAATGTTTGCATTCAGATTATGAGGAACACCAAATTGAGCTTCTTTATATATACCTGCTGGGCCACCAAAAACAGATGCTGGCAACAATTGATAGGGTAGGTCGGTGTAGTATCTATAATCAACATTACCGTATAATTTTGGAAATAAACCACCCTTCGCTTCTTTGTTTTTTTCATTAGCAATTTCAATATCGCCTTGTGCTATTTTTAAAGTTTTATTATGCACTAATGCCGTATCAATGCATTGCTTTAGTGACCAACTTTGAGCCTTAGAATTGGTTGAGAAAATCATGGTGGTGAAAACCAGTGCTAGTTTTATTTTTAATAAGTGAGCGTTTACTAACATAATAAGTCAAATTTTTTTATTTAATTAATAGTAGTTGAGTATCTTCAATTCCTTCTACCCAATGTTTCACATTTGGTTCAATGTTAACCATATCGCCACTTAAAAGAATTTGATTTTCACCATTTTCATTTTTAAATTCAGCATTACCATTAATGCAAATAAGTAGAGCAGGAACAGTTGTTATATGTTCTTTTAAAATACCGTTTGCTTTTATTTGTAAAGCAGTTACATTTCCTTCAGTTGTAGAAAATACTTTCTTTGCGCTGACAGGCTTTTCTTCAGTATGGAATGATTTTATATTCATGATATTTATTTTAAAACGTTACTTTATTTTTTATATAGAGAATCCCATTTATTATACCAGCTATCGCTTGATACATCATTATCAAACAAATAACTAGAGATTACTTTTACTTCTTCTTCCTTGAAATTCTGTTTTGGCATTAAACTAAAATTCCTAACCGCTCCTGGCATAATTGACAATTCTTCAGAAGGGTTTTGTACAAATTTCCAAATGGAGTTTACAAATTCAATCTTAGTAATAGAATCTGAAAGGTAATGTTCTCTTACTTTAAACATTGGAGGAGCAAGACGGTTATCAATTTCCATATCAGGATTATGACAATTAAAACATTTATTATTTATCAATTTAAGCGTGTCAATTTCACTTACCACTAAAAGAGAATCAGATGTTTTGATTAACTTTTGATCTTGTGATTTATTATCGCAATTGGATAAACATAAGCTAAAACAAATTGCAAATAAAGTAAGGTATATGGTTTTCATGTTACTCAAAATATATATTGAATGTTTTATAAGAAGCCTCTATTTCTTCGAAGTTGTGTATTGCCTCATCATTGTTTTTTGATTTATTCAGTTTGTCTACCATGTCAATGTATGGTAACAACCATTTATGTAATTCATCATGTGCTTTTCCTTCCATGGTACAATTAGAAGTTAATAAATCAATGTTTTTCTGCAAGCTTGCTCCAAGTTGAGTATATTCTTTTAAATCTGAATGCTTAGTTTCAGCAAAACGATTAATATCTGACTCCATATTTCTAATATGTTTCATCATATCTGGAACAACTTTCCATTTAGCTCCGTTATTAAATTCAATAGAGTCACTCTCGGAATGTTGGTGTGCATTTTCCTTTGGGGCATCTAATTGTTGAGTCTGTGAAGTTTCGCTATTCTGTTCTTTTACCGAATTATTACAACCGTAGGTGAAGCCCATAATGATCACAGTTGATATTGCTAAATACTTTTTCATTGTCTTGTTTTTTTTGTTATTAAGTACCATGATATAATTGAAAATGCACCAGTAATGGCAATACGTGATAGCATAGCTTTGATCGTTTTTTGTTCATAAATCCCGCCCGTGTTAGCATGAATGAGTAGACCAATAAAACTTACAATAAGAATTGTTGTAGTAATTAGAAGTAGTTTTGTTGTCCATATTTTTTCTGTAAATAATCCGTAGGCTGCAATCAGATATAAGAAGCCTGCTATAAAGTTGGAGACTACCACAAACAATACATAATTTCCTTCCTTTGCTCTTATTCCGAATAAGTCAAATATAACAGATGTACTCATGAAGAGTGTAATTAATGCAAATAGAGTAATTATGGTTGCTGAAGTTTTTAAAATAATTGGTTTCATGAATTTCTGTTATTATTGATTTGTTTCTAGCATTTTTAATATGCCACTTAAAACTTTATTTCCGTCTTTAATTAAATCGGATTTATGCCCCGACAATTTCCATTTAAGAACTGTAATTCGCATGCCCCCCATTATAATGGTTGTTGTTGTTGAAGCTCCTACTATCTTATTAAAAGAGCCACTAGTCATGCCTTTTTTCACAATACCTTCAATATGATTTTGCATTAATTCCATCATGGATGATACGGTTGATGATAACTCTTTATTGAACTGAAAGATACTTTCAGAAAAAATGACACTTACAACCGAAGGTTTTTGTACAAATGTTTTTAATTGCGAATCAAATATATCTTTTAATAGATCTGAAGCATTTCGTTCCTTATTGGATAATATGATATCAAGCCTTTCTTTCATTTCTTCAATAAAATATGTAAGAAGACCTAATAGTATTTCGTTTTTGCTTTTAAAATGGCGATACAATGCTGCCTCTGATAAGTTTAAATCAGCAGCAAGTGTTTTAATTGTTAAATCCTGAATACCATGTTCATCAATGCGTTTTGTAGCCGCTTCTATGATTTCTATTTGTCTCTTTGTAAATTTATTATTGTTCATTTTCAATTTTCATTTTAAAAAAGGATATTCCTAACCAAATTACAGACACCGTCATGCTAATTGCACCAATAAGAACAAAAACAGGTGACGTGCCAAAGTATACTTCTAATAATATTCCAATTGGCATTAATAAACCTATTAATCCTAACCACGAAATTGCAGTTGTGTTTTTAAGTTGATTTCTAAAGTGTAATAGCAAGTAGCCTATCAAAATATTTAAGAATGCAAACAAATTACCATGCACATGAGCTAATCTTGTTTCAAAGTGTTTACCAACTGAATAAGAATTGATCCACTCTTCTTTACCTGGAGCAAAATCTCTTAAATAAATTAGTATAAAGCCGTACGCCATAAATAGTCCCATTACAAGAAAACCGATAGCTATGTTGTTTTTACCTTTCATAATTTAAATGTTAGTAAGTGTTCACTCACAAAAGTAATTATTTTTTATATTACTACAATTGTTTTTTAAAAAATTAACATAAAATTTAGTGTTATTATATAATCAGTTTTTTTGATGATTATTGTCAGTAAGTAAAGTGGCGATAAAAGCGTTTTATCTTTACCTTTACTTTTGTTACAGTTCATTCATATATAGTAAATGATTTAATACAATTATTATGGAATTCATAGATTACTATAAAATATTAGAAATACAAAAAACAGCTTCCGAGACAGATATTAAAGCGGCTTATCGTAAGTTGGCTCGAAAGTATCATCCCGATTTAAACCCGAACGACGAGAGTGCGAAAAAGAAATTTCAGCAAATAAACGAAGCTAATGAGGTTTTAAGCGATCCTGAAAAAAGAAAGAAATACGATAAGTACGGCAAGGATTGGAAACATGCGGATGAGTTTGAAAAAGCCAATCAACAGCAATCTCAATCACGAACTAGTGGTGGACAACAATCTTACGGAAGCAGCGGTGGAGATTTTTCTGGAGACTTCTCAGAATTTTTTGAATCGATGTATGGTTCTGGCGCAGGAGGAAGAACCAAACAAAAGAAATTCAGAGGTCAGGATTTGAATGCCGAGTTACATTTGAATTTAATGGATGTTTATAAAACCCAACAACAAACATTAACAGTTAATGGTAAAAATATTCGTTTAACTATTCCTGCTGGTGTTGAGAATGGGCAAGTGATTAAAATTACAGGACATGGAACTCCTGGTGTAAATGGCGGACCAAATGGGGATTTGTATATTACGTTTACGATTGCAAATCATCCTAAGTTTAAACGAGAAGGAAGTAATTTATATGCTTCTGTAGATTTAGATTTATATACGGCTTTGTTAGGAGGCGATTTACAAGTAGATACTTTGGACGGAAAAGTGAAGTTGAAAGTAGCGCCAGAAACGCAAAGTAACACAAAGGTTAAATTAAAAGGTAAAGGATTTCCTGTTTATAAAAAAGAAGGTGAGTTTGGTGATTTATATATAACGTACATTGTTAAGCTTCCTGCTAATTTAAACGAAAAAGAAAAAGAATTATTTACTGAATTATCTAAATTGAGAGCAAATGGAAACTAGAGATTTAATATTAATAGAACATTTTTGTACCAATCACGAGATTGAGTTTTCGTTTATTGATTCTTTGCATCAGTTTGGATTAATTGAAGTGATTATTTATGAGGATAATAAATATTTACATCAAGAGCAATTAAATGATGTAGAGAAAATGATGCGTATGCATTATGACTTAGATATAAATATGGAAGGAATAGATGTGATTTCTCATTTATTAAAACGTATGAATAGTTTACAAAAGGAATTAATGGAAACTCAAAATAAATTGAGACTCTATGAGCATTAATTTGTATTTTAGAAATAATATTATATAAGTCTTTTTTGATTTTTTAAATTCAATACTCTTTTATTTTCATTGAAGATAGCGTGTAAATTAATAAGATGTGAATCTTGTAATTCCTATTGTTATTGTGTAATACTTTTAAGTATTAATAGAATCAACTTTGCCTCGTGCATATTTAACAAATATTAATTGTTGTTTTTGTATTCAGTTCGTATTTTTACGAACCGAAACGTTATAACGATGCCAACCGAGACAAAAAAATATACTGATAAACAAGAATTAATTGCAAAATTTAGCAATGCATTAGGGCATCCTGTTCGTGTAGCCATTCTTCAACAATTGTCAAAACAAAGCTGTTGTTTTCATGGCGATATGGCTGAAGTCCTTCCTATTGCTAATAGCACTTTATCACAACATTTAAAAGTATTAAGAGAAGCAGGATTGATACAAGGAGAAATTGATCCTCCAAAAACAAAATATTGCATAAATAAAGACAATTGGCATTTAGCTAAAGGTTTAATGATAGGATTTTTTGACTAAAAAAAATTGAATATGATATTCGTTATATTACGAAATACGAATAGAATGTAAATTAATAGAAAGACTATAAAAACAATATAACATATGAAATACCCATGTTTTCAGAAACAGAAACATAAATGAAGATTAACTGGCTATATCATATGACAATTTAAAAATAATAAATATCTACATATGAAAAAGCACATTAAAGTATTAGGACCAGGTTGCGCAAAATGCACCACAACTTACAACAATGTATTAGAAGCGATCAAACAAACAGGCGTTGACGCAGACGTCACAAAAATTGATGACATTGAAGAAATGATGAAATACAATGTATTGACAACTCCAGTTTTAATGATTGATGAAGTTATTAAAGTAAAAGGGCGTGTTGCAGACATTAGTGAAATAAGACAATTATTAACTGCTTAAAAAATTACATTATGGAAAAGCAATCATTAGTAAAAGAAATTTGTCCTACAACTACCCAAACGTGGGTAAAAAATGGCGCATTATTAGTTGATGTGCGTGAAAAAGATGAAGTAGCTGAGTTAGCTTACGATGTTCCAAATATTATCAATATTCCGTTAAGTGAATTTGAAGAACGCTTCAACGAAATACCACAAGATAAAGACGTGGTAGTAGTTTGTAGAAGCGGAGCAAGAAGTTTAAGAGCTGCTGGATTTTTAGTAAACCACGGTTATACTAAAGTTGTTAATATGGAACATGGGATGATTCGTTGGGCAACAAAAGGTTTTCCAACAAAAGGTAATACAGCTTCAGTAATACAAAATTCTCAAAACACTAGCTGTTGTTCAACAAATACCGAGTCGGCTACTGTAAATCCAAAAAGTACTTCTGACAAATGCGGTGGGAGTGGAGATTGTTGCTAAAATAATGAAGGATGTTTGATTGGTTACAACATATTGTAGATTGGTTAATTTACGCCGTATTTAGTTTAACGCAGGGCTCTAAAGTAGCTGATGCATTGAACTTTTTTGTATTTGACACTATAAAAATTTTCATTCTTTTAGGTGTCATCACATTAATCATGGGAATTATCAATTCCTATTTTCCTATTGAAAAAGTTCGTAATTTTTTAACCAAACGTAAATGGTATGGCTTAGATTATTTCTTAGCATCCTTCTTTGGCACTATAACACCTTTTTGTTCTTGCTCCTCAGTGCCTTTGTTTATTGGTTTTGTAAAAGGTGGTATTCCTTTAGGTGTAACTTTAGCCTTTTTAATTTCATCACCATTAGTTGACGCCGTTTCGGTTGCCATGTTTTTGGGTATGTTTGGTTGGAAAGTGACTATTGTTTACGTGGTGAGTGGTATTGTATTATCAATGATTGCAGGATACATTTTAGGAAAATTAAAACTAGAACATTTATTAACGGATTGGGTTAAAAAAATATTAGAGAACAAACAAGTTGCTGATGATAGTTATGTAGAAGAAAAACAAACATTTATGCAACGATTACCTGGTATTGGAAAAGAAGCATTAGAAATTGTTAAAGGCGTTTCGATTTATATATTAATTGGAATTGCTATTGGAGGTTTAATGCACGGATTTATTCCAACTGGTTTTTTTGAAGCGTATATTAGCAAAGAAAATCCCTTTGCAGTTCCAATAGCAACATTAGTAGGCATTCCAATGTATAGTAATGCCGCAGGTGTTTTGCCTATCATGCAAGTATTAGTTCAAAAAGGAATTCCCATTGGAACAGCTATTGCCTTTATGATGGCAGTTGTTGGCTTATCAATACCAGAAGGATTATTACTTAAAAAGGTAATGACAACAAAAATGCTTTTCATATTCTTTGGAGTAGTAGCAGCATGTATCATCATATCAGGATATGTTTTTAATTTAATCTTATGAAAAAAATAAACATGAAAAAAACAGTAATCATTTTATCATCTATCGTGAGCATTTTCGTAATGGCTTGCAGTCCTAAAACATCTGATTCATCAAAGGATGGTGTTGTGGCGCAGTCAGACTCTTTAAATTTTGTGAGCCCAAAAACTGAAATAACTGTTGATGAAGCATTAGCATTAAGTAAGGAAGGCGTTTTAATAATTGATGTGAGAGAGCCTGATGAATTAGCAGAAGTATCTTATGATGTGTCTAATATTAAAAATATACCACTAGGAGAATTAGAATCTCGTTTGGCAGAAGTACCAAAAGATAAACAAATAATTGTTGTTTGTAGATCTGGAAAAAGAAGCGGAAATGCTTATGATATTTTAAAAGAAAATGGCTTTACCAATATGGCTAATATGCAAGGTGGTGTATTAGCTTGGCAAGAAAAAGGATTTCCTACAACTGCTGGAGGCGAAAATAAAGCTTGTTGCGAAAATACAAATAGTAAAGATTGTAATCCTGATGGTACTTGTAAAAAACCAGCTGATAAAAAATAATTATAGTTATGACACAAGAATTATTACAGATGTTTAAAATGGGCAGAACCCGTTTAACAAATCAATTGCCAAACATTAAAGAAAGCGATCTAACAAAAAAGTTACATCCAAATTCAAATTCAATTGGATTTTTGTTACGACATATTGGCGAAGTAGAACATTTATTTGCCAAAAACGTATTTGGTTTAGATATTAAAGTAACCATGCAAACAGTTGGTAAAACTATTCATGATACTGGGAAGTTCACGAATTTGGGAACTGAGTTAAATTTATTGGAGGATGCTGCAAAGGTTTTAGAAGAAGCCATCTTAAAACATCAGGATGCTGATTGGAGTTCAAATGTAACCACATCCGAATTTGGAACTGTGACAAAAGCAGAAGCCTTAGCTCGAATTATTTCACACACTGCCTATCACGCAGGACAAATAGGTTTAATTTTAAAATATGCTAATTAAAATGAAAGGGTTATTTATACTACTTAGTATAGTTTTATTATTTACAGCCTGTAATAATTCAACACCGGCAAACGATTTTAAAACTTCAGAAGTACCTATTAGTAATATTAAACAAAATAGAGTAGAAGTGTATTGTTTTCATGGCACTCGTCAGTGCGAAACATGCAAAAACATGAAAGCTAATACTAAAACTGCTTTAGATACTTATTTTGCAGCACAGCTAAAAGACAGCACAATTGTATTTTCAATCATTGATGTAGATGATGAGAAAAACGAAAAGTTAGCGGAAAAATTTCAGGCAACGGGCACAGCTTTAATGATTAACAAAGTGGTGAATGGAAAAGATAGTATTGTAGATTGGAGCGATTTTGCTTTTGAAAAAGCGAACGATAATGAAGTGTATATTTCTGAGTTAAAAACAATGATAGACACCATTTTAAAATAATGACTGAAACACTTTATCAATGGATGAATAGCAGTAACTTTCCTTTAGTTTCTGCTTTGCTGTTAGGTATTCTTACAGCAATTAGTCCTTGCCCATTAGCCACTAATATTACTGCCATTGCTTTTATCTCAAAAAATAATTCGGCAGGTAAAAAAAAGGTTTTATTAAGTGGGTTATTGTACACTTTAGGATTAGCATTTACATACACAACTATTGCACTCATTATTATTTTTGGAGCAAGTAAATTTCACGTAGCTAAATTTTTTCAGGGTAATGGCGAAAAATTTGTTGGGCCAATCATGGTACTCGTTGGTTTAGTGATGTTAAACGTCATTAAACTCGACTTTTTAGGTAAAGTTAATTTTACAGAAAAATGGAGCGATAAGTTTAAAGAAAAAGGATTATTGGGAGCATTTTTATTAGGCGCTTTATTTGCCATGGCTTTTTGTCCTTATAGTGGTGCTTTATACTTTGGCGCATTAATACCTATGAGTATAAAGCACGAAGCAAGTTTTATGTATCCTGTTTTTTATGCCATTGGTGCTGGAACATTGGTCATGTTTTTCACGGGTGTTATTGCATTCAGTATTTCTCAATTAGGAAAATATTTTAAAATTATTCAAAAAACCGAAAAAGTTATGCGCATCGTGGCTGGTTTATTGTTTGTTTTAACAGGCTTGTATTATATTTTAATTTATTTAAAAGTGATTGAATAATGAAATTGAAAGCATTTCTGATATTCATCGTTTTTACAAACGGCTTATTTTCACAAAATCCAAGTATTAAAGTTTTAGATACTGATTTTTCAAAAGGAAGATTACAAAATGTACAAACCATTACTTTAAATGATGCGGTTAAATTACACGGACATTTATGTGATGGTTTAGTAGTTGGCTTTTTAGGTTTAAAAGAAACTCTTTATAAATTATATACAGATAGTATTATTGATAGAACCAATAACAGAATAGTCAGTAAACCATCTCCTTGTTTAACCGACATTGCTATTTTTATGACAGGAGCAAGATATCAATACAATACCTATTATGTATCAGATAGTATCAAGTATCAATTTATTGTTCAAAGAATTGATAACGAGAAAACGTATGGTGTAAAACTAAAATCAGGATTAATGCCAAGCGCTATTGATAGCTTAGGTAAATTTGCGGTTAAAGGAGATTTAGATGCCTGTGGTATTGATAGTTTAAGAAAGCTAGAAAATGAATTTTCTTCTTTTTTGTTATCAAAAAATCCACAAGACCTTTTTATTATCGAGGAAATTAAAAATTATAAATGGTCACCTGTTATAAAAAGTAACTTCCTGAAAACCGATGTGTTAAATAAAAAATTAAAGGATTGTAATTAAATTTCTTCACTTTGATTTTATTAGTTATATAATCAGCATTAAACCAGTAACCAATAAAATTTGCAGTATAAATATTGCTAGGCCAAATATAATTCCGCTCTTTCCCGATACATATAATTTCTTAAAACTTACTTTTAAGCCAATGGCTGCCATGGCAATGGTTAAAATTATTTTACCTAAAGTTTCCATGATTTCTAAAAAACTGGAAGGGAAATTTATCAAAGAACTTAATACGGTGATGCCTATAAAACTCCATAAATACCAAGGTAAATTAAAAAAGTCCTTTACGTTTTTAACGTTGTTTTTATTTACTAAATAATTAAAAAATATGAGTGCAGGAGACAATAACGCTACTCTAGCAAGTTTAAAAGTAATGGCAGCTTCTCCAACTTCATTACTAATAGAATAACCTGAACCAGCTACATTACCAACTGAATGAAGAGAGCCTCCAATCATTAATCCCATTTGAGTAGTGTTTAAATTAAAATTTTGTAATATAATGGGAAACGCAATCATACCAATACTTCCAAATAAATTCACAACAGCCATCGAAATAGCAATATCATCTTTGTTTTTTGTTATACTAGGAGATAAGGCTGCGATAGCAGAGGAACCACAAATAGTAGTTCCAAAACCAACCAGCCAGCCAGTAGAACCAGGGCATTTTACTTTGATAGCTAAGTAATACGTAATTAGTAGCATAACAACTACCATAATTGCAATTACGTTAAAACTCTTTACTCCTAAATTTGCAATATGTGTATAGTTAATGCTAAAAGCTAAAAATAGAATTGAGAACTCTAATAATTTACTACTCGTGAAGCCAATGCCAGATTGATAACTATCTGGTATTTTTATAAAATTTCCCACAATCATACCAATGATCAGCGCTAGTAAAATACTATTGAGTGATGGCGGTAAAAAATTTGAACTAAAATAGGCTGTCAGGCCAATTACTGTAGCCAATAAAACACCTTTGTATTCTTTTAATAATTTTTTAGTACTAATCATAGTTCTAATTTAATCAATCCATTTTGGATTTCTTCTATCGCTTGCCGAATCTTTAATTTTAATATGATAAAACGATTTTAGTTTTTCTGCTAAGGCAAAAATTTCTTCTTTTTCTTTGCTTTCGTGAATAATTAATTTTCTGTTTTTATTGTACACTAAACTTATTTGGTAAACAGCTCCATGCCCATCTTCAAAATCTTCAGGACTACAACCTTCACATTTGATATATAAAGTTTTGAATAATAAAATATAATCAAACTTGGGTGTTTTTTTCCAAGATCCAGAAGTCATCCATAATACACTTTCATAAGCTTTGTATAAACCTTTCTCCAAATCTAATTGAGTTCCCATTTTTCTAAAGAAGTTAGAACTAGCCCTTTTTCCAATGATGATTTGATTTTCCATGACGTTTAATTTTAAGTAAAGATACTGTTCGAAATAGCTGTTTTATGGTAACAATAGTTACAGAACGAATTGTTAAATCAGAAAAGTAAGCAGCTTTGTAGGTCGTTTATGCTTAACTTTGTGATTAGGTGTTAGAGGCTTGGCTCAAATAATTTAAACTTAATAAGTTTAAGTTTGTTAATTATTTGATAAATGTTCTAATCATTAATTGGATTGTAATTTCTAAAAGTTACGATTATGGATGTTTTAAATGCACTGCATCATCAGAAAGAAAAAAACATTGAGTTTCAGCAAAATACTTTACTGAAAGAAGCTTACTCTATTTTAAAAGGAGATATATCTGAAGTTAAGAGTTCATCAGTTAACTTTTTTAGCAATCAAAATGAATCTATTTTGGCTGCTAAACCACTGGTTTTAGATACTAATAGAATTTTTTCAATTAAGGATATTAAAAGTGTATGTATCGATTTTCACTTACGATTTTTAGATAAGAAATTTTACCGAGCAGAATTACCTTATGATGCTCATATAAAATTAACAGCTTTTGAGATTGAAATTGGTGTACCTGCGTCTTTTAAAATTTTAACGGAGGTGCAAAATTTCAAATCTACTTATCCTTATACGCAACAATTATTGTTTGCTGATTTAGGAAACGGAGAATTTTATTTTATTCATAAATGGGGAAATGAATTCAGTAATTTTAGAAAATATGTGGCAATGCCTTATAAAAACATTGAGTTTTTATTTGCCATCATTTTAATGGTATCATCAGTTTTCACAATTATCACTCCAACAAATTTCATCACCACAAAGCCTAATATCGATTATTTTTCAATGATAAGATTAGCTTTTTTCTTTTGGTGTGTGGTTGCATTATCCGCTTTGTTTACCTATTATATTGTAGCAATCAGAAAAGGAATGAATAGTTCAGAATGGGATAGTGCTACATTAATGTAGTCTTTTTTGTTATTCTGTTCTAAAATTGTATTTTCATGTTTAATATGAAAATAACAAGAGTTCTAGAATTAGACGCACTTAGAGGTATTGCAGCATTAATGGTAGTTTTTTATCATTATACAGTTGATAGACCTCAAGCTGATTTAGGATTTTTTCTTGGCACAACTGGTGTAGAACTATTCTTTATGATTAGTGGCTTTGTTATTTTGATGAGTTTAAATTCTGTTAAAAGTAGTTTGCATTTTATCGTCAATAGAATAAGTAGATTGTATCCTACATATTGGGCATGTGTTACATTTACTTTTATAGCTTTGACTATATATTATCACGTTGATTTGGGCTACAATGATATTGAAAGGTATTTAGGTAATTTAACGATGTTTCAATTTTACTTTAATATTTCAGATATCGATGATTCTTATTGGACAATGATAATTGAAATGACATTCTATATTGGGATGCTTTTTTTATATCATTTAAAAAAATTAAACTATTTGAATTTGATTGGATTTGTTATAATAATAGGAGTCGCAATCTCTGGTTTATTTTTTCATGATTCGGCTATAGTGAAAGAAATTTTTAATTCTATTCAAATCGTATTGTATTTACCTTTATTTATATCTGGGACTATTTTTTACAATTTATACTTTAATAAAGAAAAAATATGGCAGCGTTATAGTTTATTAGGTTTATGTTTAATTGCTCAAATATTGTCATATAATTATACAGATAGATTTAGGTTTTCTGTTAATCAAACTCAATATTCAATAATGTTAATTGTTTATTATGCATTGTTTACACTAATAGTTAATCAGAAATTAAGTTTTATTGTTTCAAAAGGAACACTTTTTCTTGGCAAAATATCTTTTGCTGTATATTTAATTCATCAAGCCTTTTCTACTAAAATTTTATTACCCTATTTTATGGAAGATTTGAACTTTAATTTTTGGATTTCATCTTTAGTATTTTCAATTCCAATTGTCATTATTATAGCGACTCTAATAACATATTACATAGAAATTCCTTTAGGAAGATTATTAAAACAAAATCTATTTGCGAAAAAAATAGCTAATTATTAGTTACACCTATCTCAACTATGTAACCTTTGTTACTTAAGATACATCCTTTTAAAAATTTCCGTCAAAAACTGACTTTCCTCATATTTATTTCCTCCCTGCTAGCCGAACTTTGTATCGTTAATCATTAAATTTTAAATCATGTTATCAACCATCGTTTTTATAGTCGTACTTGTTCACTTAGGTGCAGGTTTTGGATATTTAATTTATAAATTATCTCCTTCAAAAAAAACGGTAGATTCTGATTCTAAAAAATAAATTCATCACGTAAAGGCGAGATTAAAAATTAAAGTCATGAGTAAATGTGGAAGCAGATGTCCTTAATATTCCGAATATTAAAACATTAACAAATCATATATTAATCTTTAAAAATATTAAAAATGAAAGTAGAACAAATTTATACAGGATGTATTGCTCATGCAGCATACTATTTAGAAAATAATGGTGAAGCAGCAATCTTTGATCCATTGCGCGAAGTACAGCCTTATATGGACAGAGCAAAAAAAGATAATGCTAAAATTAAATATGTGTTTGAAACGCATTTTCATGCGGATTTTGTAAGTGGTCATTTAGATTTAATGAAGAATGCTGGCTCTGAAATTGTTTTTGGGCCAACAGCTAAACCTGCTTATAAAGCAACAACTGCCGAAGATGGTCAAGTCTTTAAAGTAGGTAATTATAGCGTAAAAGTAATTCATACGCCTGGTCATACTATGGAAAGTACGACATACCTTTTAATTGATGAGAATGGCAAAGAACATGGTATTATTAGTGGAGATACGTTGTTTATTGGAGATGTTGGTCGCCCTGATTTAGCACAACATGTAATAGCTGATTTAACAGAAGAGAAATTAGCAGGTCATTTATATGATTCATTACGTAATAAAATTATGCCTTTAAGCGATGATTTAATTGTTTATCCAAATCATGGTGCAGGAAGTGCTTGCGGAAAAAATATGAGTAAGGAAACTACAGATAGTCTTGGAAATCAAAAGAAAGTTAATTACGCATTGAATCCTAAGTTAACTAAGGAAGAATTCATTAAAGAAATCTTAACTGGATTAGTTCCGCCTCCGGGTTATTTTCCTCAAAACGTATTAATGAATATCAAAGGTTATGAGAGTATTGATCATGTGATGCAAAAAGGTTCAAGAGCTTTATCAGCGATTGAATTTGAAGTAGCAGCTAACGAAACTCAAGCTTTAATTATTGATACACGTAAACCCCAAGATTTTAATAAAGGATTTATTCCTAATTCTGTAAACATTGGTATTGATGGTAGTTTTGCTACTTGGGTTGGTACTTTAGTTCCAAGTGTCACGCAAGAGCTATTAATCGTAGCTGATGCAGGAAGAGAAATAGAAGTCATTACACGTTTAGCGCGTGTAGGGTATGATAATGCTTTAGGTTATTTAAAAGGTGGATTTGATGCTTGGACAGCAGCGAATAAAGATATCGATCAAATTCATTCAGTAAGTGCTGAAGAATTAGCTGAAATCAGTAAAAAAGAACAAGTAAATATTATTGATGCCAGAAAAGCAAGCGAATACAGCAGCGAGCATGTTGTAGATGCTATGAATGCTCCTTTAGATTTTATTAATGATAGTATGACTAAAATCGATAAAGATAAAAAGTACTATGTGCATTGTGCTTCTGGTTATCGTTCTATGGTTTTTATTTCGATATTAAAAGCGAGAGGATACAATAACTTAATTGATGTCACTGGTGGCTTTAATGCTTTAAAAGCAAGTAATTTGTTTAAAGTAACAGATTACGTTTGTCCTTCGACATTGTTGTAGTTTTTCATATTTCCCTTATTAAAAGAGGCTGTCTCAAAAAGGCAGCCTCTTTGATTTTCGTCACATCGAGCGAAGTCGAGATGTCTTGATAATCAATTTGTTTAGTTCTCGACTACGCTCGAACTGACAACAAAATATGACTTTTGAGACAGCCTTTTTTTGTTATGTAACATTTGTAACCGTTAAAAAAATGACTTAGGTCATACCTTTGTTCTATAAAACGAAAAACTATGTTATCAATATTCAAAAATTTATTTAAGTCTACTACAGCTGATTTAGCTCAATTGATTAAAGATGGAGCTGTGATTGTAGATGTGAGAAGCAAATCAGAATTTGCTTCTGGGCATGTAAAAGGCTCTATTAACATTCCATTAGAGCAAGTAGGAGCAAATGTAGATAAGTTAAAATCTTATAATCATGTTATTACTTGTTGCAGAAGTGGTAACAGAAGCGGAATGGCAAAACGCACCTTGGAATCGAAAGGTTTAAAAAATGTAACAAATGGCGGAAGCTGGCAAAACGTAAATCAATATAAATAAAAATGGAATCATTAAAAGTATTAATCCCAACCGATTTTTCGGTACAAGCAGAGTACGCTTACCTAATGGTGAAAAAACTGGAAGAAAAAATTCCTGTTGAAATTCATTTTATACATGTATTGGGTGTTCCTGATACAGTAACGATGGATAAAAACGGAAATATTCAAACCTGTGGTGAAATCAGCGTTGATTATGTTGTTTCTCAAAAAACAATTGCTGAACGAAAATTGAATAATCTAAAAACATTATATGGTTCAGATATTCAATCTCATTTAGAGTTAGGTAAGTTAACAGAGAAAATAGTTTCTTATGCTCAATCCAATCATTTTGATTTAATTGTGATGGGGACAAAAGGTTCTTGGGGCTTAAAAGAAAAGTTATCAGGCTCTGAAACACAAATGATTGCTCGTCAATCAACAGTTCCATTATTATCACTCATGTGTGATCGTTCGGATTTAATCATTGAAAATATTTTATTAGTTCATGATTTTTCTAATCCAAAGAACGAAAACTTAGCATTACTTCATAAATTAATTAAAGCATTTAATACTAAAGTGCATTTGTTGCAAATTTCAAAAGATAGATCTGATGCGAATAAAACAAGTGTTTTTGCAAAAATGGATGAATTTGCTACAGCAAATAGTATTTCAAATTTCGAAAAACACGTATTAAAAGATAGTGATGTGGAAAATGGAGTCATTCATTTTAATCAAATGCAAGAGATGGATATTATTTGCATTGGAACGCACGGTAAAGGTGGGTTATTTCATCAAAGTGCTACCGAAAAATTAATCAATCATTTATTTAAACCTATTATTTCTTATCATTTAAAAAATTAATCAATATGTTAGAATTTATTCAACAACCATGGACATGGTGGGTGTCTGGTGCTCTTATTTCTGCCATTATGTTCCTTTTAATTTTCTTCGGACAATCATTTGGATTTTCGGCTAACTTAAGAACCATTTGTTCGGCTGCCGGTGGCGGGAAATTTGTAAAGTTTTTCGATTTTAATTGGCGTTCTCAGATTTGGAACTTAGTATTTTTAATCGGAGCTGTATTAGGAGGTTTTATTGCTAGTCAGTTTTTATCAGATGGTAATCCAGTTCAAATTTCAGAAAACACAATATCAGATTTGGCTAAGCTAGGAATATCAGCTCCAACTTCAGCTCAACCAGATGAATTGTTTAGTATCGAATCTTTATTCACTTTAAAAGGATTTTTAATTTTAGCACTTGGAGGATTAATGGTTGGTTTTGGTTCTCGTTACGCTGGCGGTTGCACATCAGGGCATGCCATTAGTGGATTATCAGATTTACAATTACCATCTTTAATTGCTGTGATAGGATTTTTTATCGGTGGCTTATTAATGACTTTTGTTTTACTTCCTTTAATATTATAATAACATGAAATAGCCATGTGCCTACACTCAAAAAAATGAAGATACATGGCGTATACCATATGGCAACTAAAAAACTATAAAATCAACTTATGAAACTATTAAAATTTTTATTACTCGGTACTTTGTTCGGAATTGTCATGGCTAAATCAGAAGCATTTTCATGGTTTAGAATTCAAGAAATGTTCCGCTTTCAAGCTTTTCATATGTATGGCATTATTGGAACTGCCGTTACACTTGGTGTGATTGGTGTGGCTTTAATTAAAAAATATAATTTAAGAGATGTAAAAGGAAATCCAATTCTATTTTATCCAAAAGATAAATCAACCATGCGTTACTTAATTGGTGGAACTATTTTTGGTTTAGGTTGGGCTTTAAGTGGCGCTTGCCCAGGACCAATGGTTGTTAATATTGGTTATGGATATATTGCTATGATTGTTGTATTTTTATTTGCCATTGTAGGTACCTATTTATACGGAGCAATAAAAGATAAATTACCTCACTAATTTAAAATAACGTTATGGAAGAGAATTCAAAAAATAATAATCCATTAGCACCAGTTGTTAGTAAACTTATAAATGTCATTATTTTATTAGTGGTATTTATCGTTGCCTTAATAGTATTATTTGCATTATTTGTTCTTGCACCTAAGCCTAAAGTGGAGAAAAAGATTGAAGTGACTGTTCCTGATAAAAATGGATTATTTACAGAAGCTGCAAAGCAAGCAGCATTGACACCAAAAGATACAACTAACTATTGGCAAGCTCCTGATGTTGTTTCTTTGGATGGTAATAAAGACAAAGATTTAATCCTTTATGGTAAAGATTTAATTGCTCATACCTCCGAATATTTTGGTGAGAATGGGAAAATATTCAAATCATCTACCAATGGAATGAATTGTCAGAATTGTCACTTAGATGCAGGTACAAAAGTTTTTGGAAATAACTATTCAGCTGTTGCATCCACGTATCCTAAATTCAGAGCGCGTTCAGGTGCTATTGAAAATATGTATAAACGAGTGAATGATTGTTTTGAACGTAGCTTAAATGGTAGAGCCTTGGATACAACTTCTAAAGAAATGCAAGGGATTGTAGCTTATATTAAATGGTTAGGTAAAGATGTGAAGAAAGGTGAGAAGCCAATTGGTTCAGGATTTAAAGACTTAGCGTTTTTAGATAGAGCTATTGATCCTGAAAAAGGTAAAGCTGTTTATTCCGAAAAATGTCAATCATGTCATCAAGCAGATGGATTAGGTGTAATGAATGCTGAAAAAACAGCTTATACCTATCCTCCTTTATGGGGTAAAAATAGCTATAATGATGGCGCAGGATTGTATCGTATGTCAAACTTTGCAAAGTATGTAAAATACAATATGCCTTTAGGTGCTAGTCATAATAGTTCTCAGTTAAGCGATGAAGAAGCTTGGGACGTGGCGGCATTCGTCAATTCACAAGCTCGTCCTAAAAAGGATATTAAAAAAGATTGGCCAAAAATTGAAGAGAAACCTTTTGACCATCCATTTGGTCCCTATACAGATGGCTTTGATGAAAAGCAACATAAATACGGACCTTACAAGCCAATTAAGGAAAAATTGGATGCGATGAAAAAAGCAAAGAAGAATAAAGTATAATTTTAAAACTAAAAATCATGAAATCATTTATTAATAAATTATCAGTAGTTGTCACGTTAGTTCTGTTTTCTTTTGTCGTAAAAGCACAAACAAATACCACTCATCAAAATCCGGAGCATAAAATTATTTTTCAATTAACCTCTGGAGATACAACAGCGCATAAACAATTAATCAAACAGTTTAATAATATCTTAAGCGTTTCGCCAACTACTAAAATTGAAGTGGTTTGTCATGGTGCTGGTTTGGATATGTTGGTGTCTGGAAAAACAATTGTAGAAGATAAGATTAAAACACTTGCCGAAAAAGGCGTAGTATTTAATGCTTGCGAATTTTCTATTAAAGAAAGAAAAGTAGATCGTTCAAAAATTATTTCGGTATCCGGTTTTGTGCCGGCTGGTATACTTGAAATTGTGAGTAAGCAAGAGCAGGGTTGGAGTTATATCAAAGCAGGAAACTAAATTTTTAATTAAATAATTTTTTTAATGAAAAATAATATCACCTATTATTTAATAGGATTGTTATATCTGGTAAGTAATTATTTAATTGCTCAGGACTCTCTTGTTCAGCCTACTAAGGTTGCTTTAACTCAGTTTGAAAAACCAAAAGATACTCTAATGTTTAAAGAGATTTTCACAAAAGCTAAATGGAGTTTAAGTTCTCGAACATTTTTAATGTCAACTCTAAATAATGGAAATCTAAAAGATGATTATGCATTAGCTTCAGGTGCAGGCATAGGAATGCTTACGAAATCTTTTTTTGGTATTCAGTTTGGTTTTAGCGGTTATTTTATTTACAATATTAAATCATCAAATATCGCTTTACCCGATTCATTAACTCTTAGCCCAAATAGATATGAGGTAGGATTGTTTGATGTTGAAAATCCAACTAATAAAAATAATTTATACCGTCTGGAGGAATTGTATGTTAAATACAGTCTTTCAAAAAGCTCAGTAACAGTTGGTAAATTAAATATTACAACTCCTTTTTTAAATCCTCAAGATGGTAGAATGCGTCCAACGATTGAAGAAGGTGCATGGCTAAATATGAATGAATCGAAAAAGTTTGGATTCAATGGAGGTTGGATTTGGGCCGTATCTCCTCGTTCAACCTTAAAATGGTATTCGCTTCAAAATTCTATGGGCATCAATCCATCTGGTGTTAATAGTGATGGAAGTAAATCAGATTATAATGAGCACATTCATAGTTCAGGTATGGCTATTGCCAATGTGTATTTTAAACCCAATGATAAATTAAAAATCAACCTTTGGAATGGTTTGTTGGATAATGTGATGAATACAACCATGATTGAAATTAATACCAATCAATCAATAAGTGAAAAAACAAAATTGTATCAAGGTGTGATGTATCTTCATCAAGATGCGATTAATCATGGAGGAAATAGTGATCCTAAAAAAACGTATGTTAATAAAGGATTTCAATCTAATGTGATTAGTGCCCAGCTGGGGTTTAAAAACAAGAGAATCAACAGCTCCTTAAATTATACCCATATTTCAGGTGATGGAAGATATATGATGCCAAGAGAGTGGGGTAAAGATCCATTTTATACATTTTTATCTAGAGAGCGCAACGAAGGTTTTGGAAATGTTCACGCTTATGTTCTTAAAACGTCTGTTAATGCGTTTCATGAGAAATTTAAAACAGGACTTGGTTATGGTTATTATCAATTACCTGATGTTAAAAATTATAGACTAAATAAATACGGTATGCCTTCGTATCATCAAATTAATGTGGATGCGTCGTATGCTTTTGGTAAATTTTTGAAAGGATTTGAATTAAAAGCGCTTGTAGTTTATAAAATAAATGCTGGCGAAACGTATCATAACCTAAAGTATATATACAATAAAGTAAATATGTTTAATTTAAATTTGATTATTGATTTTAAAATTTAGTTGTATATTAATATTCTATTAAATAGGAACTATGAGTACTAAAAATAATCAAAAAATAAGTGAAGATAATCGCAGAGACTTCTTAAAAAAATCTGCTTTATTAGGTTTGGCAACTGTATTTAATCCTTTATCAGATGTAGTAGCCTCTAATGTGGTTTCTGAAGAAACGATTGACGATAACACATCTCCTACAAAACAAACTATTACAGTTTTAATCACTACTGATATTCATTCTCAAATTAATACACACGACGAATTTTTTTGGGAAAACAATCAAGCTGTCTATAAAAAACGAGGCGGTATGGCGGTTTTAAAAACAATGATTGATTCTTATAAAAAGAAAAATCCAGCTAATACCATTGTGTATGATGGAGGCGATTATTTCCATGGTCATGCTGTTGCTTCATTAACCGAAGGAGAAGCATTAATTCCTATTTTTAATAATTTGGGTTACGATTTAATGTTGCCAGGAAACTGGGAAGTGGTGTATAAGAAAAAGAAAATGTTGTATGATATGGGACATGCTAACGCCGCTAAAATTTGCGCTAACATGTGGCATAAAACCACTGATGCCGATAATGGAGAATTAGTGTACCAACCTTATTGGATAAAATATATTGCTGGAGTAAAAGTGGGAGTGATTGGATATACCGATCATTTAATACCTAAACGTCAATCGCCAGCGTATAGTGCTGGTTTACGTTTTGATCATGCTGAAGTAAATTTAGCAAAGTACGTAAAGCTATTGAGAGAAGTAGAAGGTTGCGCGGTTGTGTTAGTGGCTACTCACATGGGCTTAGCACAACAAGTAGGTTTAGCTAATAATCCAGCTGCCGAAGGTGTAGATATGATTTTAGGTGCTGATACGCATGAGCGTGTGCGTGTGCCTATTCAAGGTAAATATACTAAAGTGGTAGAGTGTGGTGCCTTTGGTTCGTTTTTAGGTAAACTGGATTTGATTATTGAAAATGGAAAATTAGTTGATGCCAAATATGAATTAATAGATGTTGATCCTATAAAATATCCGGCGGATAAAAATATGCAGGCTATGATAGATAAAACCTATGAGCCATTTAAAAAAGACATGCAAACCGTTATTGGAACTAGCACAACTCCTTTGGTTCGTTATTTTGTGATGGAAACGCCTATGGATAACCTAATTACCGATGCTATTAAATGGAAATTTAAACCGGATATTGCTTTATCTAATGGTTTTCGTTTTTGCCAACCTTTAGCCGTTGATCCAAAAACAGGAGTGGCAACCATTACTAAAGAATTTTTATGGAACATGTTGCCCGTAAATAGCGAAGCTAAAACGGGTATCGTAACAGGTAAGCAAGTATGGGATTGGTTAGAAAAAGAATTGCAAAATGCTTTTGCTAAAGATCCTTCCAAACGTTTTGGTGGTTGGTTTGTACGTTACAATGGTATGGAGGTAAACTTTACTATTGGTAACGAGTTTGGTAAACGTGTCAACTCAGTAAAAGTAGGAGGAGAGCCAATTGATCTAACTAAAGAGTATAGTATTGTAGCGTGTGAACGCGAAGGCGATCCAGATGATACCTTGTGTCGAATTGAGCATGTGAAAAATCCTCAAAAATCTGTATTGTTAATGCATGATGTAATTATTGAGTATTTAAAAGATCATTCACCTGTAGCGCCAAAAATTGAAGGTAGAGCAACCGCAACTGACGAACCACAAACTTTGTTAACACAATTAAAAGGTACTACTTACGAATTCAGATAATTTGTAAATTAGAACAAATTATTTTATAAATTATGTCAATTGGTATAAAGGAAAAACTAAGTGTAATATTAGAGTCAAAATTAATTGACGAAATAGTTTCTATTGGTAATGTGATGACCTTTAAAGAAGGTGATGTGATTATGGATTATGGCAAAAAAATAAAATTTATGCCTTTAATTTTAAGCGGCACCATTAGAGTGATGCGTAAAGATGAGGAGGATAGAGAAATTTTATTGTATTACCTAAGCTCAAACGAAAGTTGTGCCATGGCCTATACCTGTTGTATGGAAGCTAAGAAAAGTGAGATAAAAGCTATTGCCGAAGATAATGTGGAGTTAATTGCCATTCCTCATGATAAATTAGATGAGTGGTTGGTAAAATATCCAAGTTGGAAGAGTTATATCTTCAATAGCTTTACGCAACGTTTTAATGAATTATTAAAATCGTTGGAAAGCATTGCCTTTAATAAATTAGATGAACGCTTAATAAAGTATTTAAAAAACAAAACTAAAGTTTCAGGTAAATCGTCTATCCAGTTATCTCACAATCAAATAGCTGAAGAGATGGGAACGAGTAGGGTGGTGATATCCCGTTTATTAAAGCAATTAGAAAACGATAAAAAATTGGTACTCTATCGTAACGAGATAAAGTTACTAAGTGGATTTTAAATCAATTATCATTTTTATTTTCTTGAATTTATGATTTTCATCAGTTGAGCTTGTGTTTATATTACCTAACTTGTGGTTAATATTAATCATCTAAACTCTTGACATATGAAAATTGCTATTAATGATCACCGAAAAGTATTTGCTATTCAGGAAGAATTTAGCGCCACTTTTTCTAATTTAAAATTAGAATTTCATGCTAAGCCACATCAATCAGCTGGGGCAGCCGATAACGAGTATTGCAAACATAGTGCTCACTTATCAGAGTGTCGCACGGTTCATGAATCTGGAGAAATAACCATTACGCCTCATATGACGGCTGCTAATTTACAACAGAATTTTAGAGATGTGTATGGCTTAGGAGTTGAAGTATTTAAAAAATCAGGAACAGCTTGGGTTTCAACGGCTGATTCGGCTGGATTATCTTTAGAAGAATTGAATCAATAAAATATATTTATTTAAAAACAAAAAGCCCTCTGTTAGAAATAGCAGAGGGCTTTTATTTTAATGTCATACGATGAACTTATTAATTAAAAAGATTTGGGCGTTACCGCGAAAAGCGGACGGGCTGTCGCTTCAATCTTTTTGGGCTTCGAGAGCCTCAGCCACCAAAAAGGATTTCCGCTTGCATCCCTAACGCAGTTTTAATGCCCACAGATGTTTTTCGATTCATCTATAACTACAATAGAAAAATAAAACAACCGATGCTGAGTTTTGATTTTGTGTGGTAATCTTTCCCCCTTCCAAGGGGGTGTCCGCAGGACGGGGGATGTTACTCCTTAATAACTTTCTTTGTTACTAAAGTTTTATTTCCTTGCAGAATAGAAACAAAATAAATTCCTGTTTCGAGTTGTGAAATATTGATTTGTTTTTGATAATCTGTTAATACTAATTCTTTACCTAACACATCAGTTATTTTTATGGTTAAAGTCACATCGACCGAAGTTGAGATGTCAATATTTAAAACATCTGTTGCTGGATTTGGACTAATTTTAATACTGGAGTTAGTAGATTTGAGTGGACAAAAAAGTTAAGCGTATAAGCCCTAACTTTAAAAGATGAGAAAAGAAAGAACAACTTACAGTA
>Ga0208628_1000091_pt1 | contig 55656 bp, 44 predicted proteins | sample LakWasMet16_LOW5_2_FD_183864 | JGI IMG/M metagenome (GOLD analysis project Ga0208628, IMG submission 183864) | Freshwater sediment methanotrophic microbial communities from Lake Washington under simulated oxygen tension - Sediment Metagenome... | ecosystem: Environmental > Aquatic > Freshwater >... | reverse complement strand
GTAACAGATGGAACGCCGCACAATAAAGTTTGATTTGATCCAGCATTAGCAACCGGCGTTGCTGTATTTTGATTTGCAGTTGTAACAACTGTATTGGTACAGCCATTCACTGGATTTGTTACAGATAGTGTATATGTTCCTAATCCTTGACCTACTGCGTTTTGAGAGTTAGTTCCACTTGTAACAGAAGAACCGCCTGGTGCAGTCCAAGTATAGCTTAAGCCAGCTAAAGTAGAAGTTAAATTAATAGTATTTGTAGTACAAGTTATTGAACCCGTAGATGAAGCACTTGTTACAGGTGCCGTTGTATTTTGGTTGGCAGAAGTTATTGCTGTATTTGTACAACCATTTACTGCACTTTGAACTGTTAATGTATAAGTTCCACTACCTTGCCCTACTGCATTTTGAGAGTTAGTTCCACTTGTGATAGAAGAACCGCCGGGTGCAGTCCATGTATAGTTAGCGCCAGCTAAAGTAGAAGTTAAATTAATAGTATTTGTTGTACAAGTAATTGAACCAGTAGATGTAGCACTTGTTACAGGTGCCGTTGTATTTTGGTTGGCAGAAGTTACTGCTGTATTTGTACAACCATTTATTGCATTTTGAACTGTTAATGTATATGTTCCAGTTCCTTGTCCTACTGCATTTTGAGAGTTAGTTCCACTTGTGATAGATGAACCGCCTGGCGCAGTCCATGTATAGTTAGCTCCGGCTAAAGTAGAAGTTAAGTTAATTGTATTTGTAGCACATGTAATTGAACCAGAAGATGAAGCTGTTGTTACAGGGACAGTTGTGTTTTGACTGGCAGAAGTTACAGCTGTGGTAGTACATCCATTTGCAGGACTTTGAATCGTTAATGTATATGTTCCACTTCCTTGCCCTACTGCATTTTGAGAGTTAGTTCCACTTGTAATGGATGAGCCACCTGGCGCAGTCCATGTATAATTCGCTCCAGCTAGTGTAGAAGTTAAATTAATAGTATTTGTAGCGCATGTTATTGAACCAGTAGATGATGCAGTTGTTACAGGAACTGTTGTGTTTTGTGATACTGAAACGGTTGCCGAATTTGTACAAGTTCCATTAGCAACTAAAACAGTGTATGTGCCAGCCTGATTAACTGTAGGAGTTGATGTTGCTCCTCCACTTACTATTCCAGGGCCAGACCAAGTATATGTACTTCCTCCTGATCCAGTTAAAATAGTACTTGAATTTGTACAAGTTAATGACCCTGTAGGTCCTGCATTAGCTGTTGGAATTGCATTTACAGTGATAGTATTAGTTTGTGAAGCGCTGCATGTAGGACTCGTTCCGATGGTATAAGTTACTGGAAAAGTACCAACTCCAGAAGTAGCTGGACAGAATGTATTTCCCGAAACTCCTGTTCCTGACCAGTTCCCAGTTCCTAAAGTATATGTATTAGATGGCGTTAATGTTGCGCAGGATGCATTGGCGCAGAATGGGCCAGGCGTAACAAATGCGGCATTATATGGATTGGTGACCGTTATAACTATAGATGTCGTGTAAGTTGAACATCCAGCTGCTTGAGAGTTAAATGAATAGGTAATTGTATGTGTTCCAACGCCAGCATTTGCAGGATTAAAAACTGCAGCCCCCCAATCAGTTGTAGCGGCAATACATGAACCACAAGTAGAAGTCCACGATGAAATTCCTTTTATAGTACCTGGGGGAATGGTAATTGTTTGACAAGCACCATTATTAAGCCAACTAAAAGGCGATCCCGCAAAGTTTGCGTTATTTGTTAAATCCTGAATAGTTGTAGAAATACTAGCGGATGCAGATGTATTATTAGTTTCGCAAAAGCTAAATTGAGTAGTAGCTGAAGGACTACAGTACGAAAACTGAAGAATTTCATCATAATTAAGAGTAAGAGGTTGACAACCACCACATGATCCAAATCCACCTAAATTGGTTCCATTTTCAAACCATTGAACGCTGTTACTAGCATTTGAGTTATTTGTAAACTCAATTTTTACACCTGGAACAATTGGATTTCCAAAAGGAGTTAAATTAGTTGCATACATAGCCAATGTTCCACTATTACAAGCAACTGTACTAGGCATTGGTGTTGCGGGCACATTATTTAAAGGATTTGTTGAGGGATAATTTACAATTCCTGGTCCAGATAAAACTGTTGGGCATGTAATGGAGCAGTCTGTTGGAGGACTAGTTGCTGATAAGGCCAAGGTTATACAGCCAGATGTATTTGCGAAATTTGTAACCAAAATTATATAATACTGACCAGCAGGAGCTCCATTAACATCAATTACTTCCGTTGGTGATGGCGAGTAACTACAATCAACATCATTAGTTCCTGTTAAGTTGTTACAATTGGATGGGCTAGTAAATGGACCCCAACAAATAAAATCAACATCGATATTTCCTGCGCCACAAGTTGTACCTTGACTTAGGTTGAATTGGTAATTACCAGCTACTGTGGTTTTAAAATAAAACCAAGCTGGGTTTGGATGCGTTGTTAAACAGCCGTAGTTTGGTCCTGCTTGTGATGAGTTATTCGTATTGTTTGGAAAAACAACACCAGCTCCGCCTGGAGCATCACAAAATGGTGTAGCGGTATTACAATTCTGTCCCTGAGAAAAAACAGAGGCTGTGTAAAGTAAACATAAAAAGAAAACTAAAGATTTTGCTTTTTTCATATTGTATAAGGTGTTAATTTAAACTGTAATAAAATATTGGTTAAAAAACTGGAGAAAATTTTTATTTGGATAAAAGTTCTTCAATTGATTTAATATTCTTGTTGTATTTGATGAATTCTAGACCGTTGTTTTTAAATAATTGCAAATACCATTTTGTATCTTTTGGTTCTTTTACTGAAAAATTAAAGAAATATAGTCCGTCTTTATGTTCAGTAAAGTTCACTATTAAGATATTAGAATCTGAATTTTTAAAAGAATTTGCAAAAGCCTCTGCCTCAGTTGTGTTTGAGAATTTTTTAATAGAACATATGTAGTTAGTTTTATTTAAGACAATAGATTCTGCTTTTCCTTTTTCAGAAAAACATATTGTTCCATCAGGGATAATTAATTCGTTTGGTGCCTGAATAGAATTATTCTCAACTGACTTGTGAGTTACTGCACTCGAAGGTTTTGCTATCTGAGCAGAAAGTATGGAAGAAAAAAATACAAAAATTAATAGAGGTAAGGTTTTTTTCATGTTATTTATTTTAAATAAAAGTATAATTATTCTTGTAAAAATGCGTAATAAATTATTAAATGCGTTGTTTTATCGAGTAAACTTATCTTATTAGTGATTGATGTGTAGTATTTTTCTGTTTTTTTTGAATTATTTCAAATAATCGAGTTAAAAACAAAAATTGCGATTATCTAAATCTATTCGCATTTAAAGTGTCTCCATTCTCTAAATACTTTTTTAACAAAAATTGTGCTAGATTTTGATTTGGGTTAAATTGATAAGCTTCTTCGTATTTTTCAAGGGCTTTTTTCATATCTTTTTTCATTAAATAGCAATTTGCTTCTTGGGCGGTTAACTCATAATTGTTTGGGATATTAAAACGAGCTATTTCAACTATTTCAAGGCATTTATCATAATTTTTAGTATCAAAAAACATAGTCATAGCAGCAATATATGCGGAGTATTGTTTAGAGTCAATTTCGTAAGATTTTTTATAACACCAAAAAGCCTTAGTAAATATTTTTTCCTGTTTAAAGCAATTACCTAAATTTTCATATGCTTGAGAGTATAGTGGCTTATGTCTTATGGCTAATGAAAATAATTTTTTAGCAGTCTTATAATCACTTAAATAAGAGTAATAAACCACCCCAGCGTTATTGTAAGCAGAGAAGAAACTAGAGTCATTTGTGACAGCTTGACTGTAATGTTTTAAGCATTTTTGAATAAGGGCTTGGGGAGGGTATTTAGAATTCGATGACGCCCTTAATAATTCAAAATATTCGTTCGCTAATAAACTGTTTGCTTTAGCTGATTTTTCAAGGTGAGTAATGTCATTTTCAAATAATGTTAATTTATTATACCAATCCCCATTTCTATTCCAAGTGTATATAAGTGAAGCAAGAATAATGGCCGTTCCATAAATTTTCGGTTTTGAAAATAAATTTGATACTTGAGTAAAATTGATGTTTTTAATATAGGGTTCTATTATTGATATTATGATAATACAAAATCCAATAGTTGAAATATAAGTTAATCTTTCTCCAAAAACACCTGCTACAGGAACAATAAAATTTAAAAACGGAAATATGCTGCCTAAAAAAAGAAACAAGCCAAATAAAAATAATTTATTTCTAGTCTTGTAGTAATAAAAAGCGGAAGCGGATAAAAATACAATAGCAATAGCGAAGTATATATCGATTGTTGGATTTACATCCATGATATTTCCCCCATAATAAAATCTTAAAGGAAAAGGAAATATTAATAATTTTAAATAAAAACCTAATGATTTTAGTGCAATAATTATTTTGCCAAAAAAACCTAGTTTTAAATTATACAAAGGATTTTCGAAATTATAAAAATGCCTCACGGCTTTTTCAGTAATTAATTTCCCCTTTAATAATAAAAAAATAACATACGACAAACCTAATAAGGCGCCTGACATGACTAACATTTTGATGTTTATTTTTCTAAAGAATATTAATGCCAGTGGTATAATAGCTATGAAAACTAGGGCGGATCTTTTTGATAGTATTCCCAATAGGATAAATAAAATAATGAAAATAACATCAAGTAAATTCTGTTTTTTAAAAAATGACAAACTAAACCAGAAAGCTAAAAGGGGAAATAACATAGCAAGCAACTCATCTCTACATTTTATGTTGTTTACAACTTCAGTATGGATTGGATGAATTAAAAAGAGTAAACTAATTAAAAAGGCAATCTCTAACTTTAATGGTAGTGAGTTAAAAAGCTCTATGAGCACACAGAACAGAAGGCTAACAGATACAAAATAAATGAGAATGTTTATTAAGTGACTTATAAATGTGTTTTGACCAAAAACAGCGTATTCAATTGCAAATGAAGTAGTAGTAACGGGCCGGTATTCAAATGACGATTCTCCATCATGAGCATATCTGCTTTTCCATATTTTAGGAATACCTTTAAATCCGTTTGAAACCAATTGATTATTTGGAGTATATGGTTGCCCTTTTACTGGAAAGTTAGTTACAGTTATATAGTCATCATCTAAAGCATATTTATTTTTCAAGGAATTTCCATAAAATAAAAAGATTAGAATAAAAAAAATAAAAAATATTTTTTTATGTTCTTTCAAAAGCGCAATCATGAAATAATAAAGTTTTTTATGAATTTAATCACCTAAAAATACATAATTAAATTCATAAAAAAAGCGCTATAAAAGCGCTTTTATATAAATAATATGAAGATAATTATTTTTGACTTCTTTTTTCAGCAATAATTTGTTCAGGCGTTTGTTTTTTTCCATTAACCTCAAAATAAGAAACACCTAATTTTTGAGCAAGACCAATGTAATACATCTTATCATGAGCTTGCTTCATTACTAATTTCAAATCACAGTTACCATTAGAGTCTGAATTTGAAACTTCAGCAGCTAAAACCTCTGGATTTGACTTTAATTTAGCAAAAAACTTATTAGCTTCATCTTTACTAGTAAAACCAACAAAGCTAGTGTTAAATGTTGTATGAGATTTAAAATATCCTTTTTGGACATCATCTTTAACCTTCCAAGTAAGATTTGTTTGAGAATATGCTTTCATCGAAAACATTAATATTGCAAAACATGTAATTGAAAAAATCTTTTTCATAGAGTAATATTTTAAATTTATACGCTAATATATAACTGTTTCGTTTAAATACAAAAAAAATATTAACTGATTTATTGAATTGATACTTTGCCTGAGTAAATATTTAGTATAAAATAAGCTTAAAATAAAACAGAAAACATGCTAAATTTGATAAGCATTGATTAAATTTACAAAACCAGTATGTCAGTTCAGATTAATCATATTTCTTCGTATTTGCCAGAAAAGAAGCTGTTAAATGTAGATTTGGCATCTAGATTTAACGTATCTGAAGAACAGGTGTTTAAGAATACTCATATAAATACACGTTATATTTCAAAATCGGATGAACTTTCATCTGATATGGCTATAAAAGCTGGCAATAAATTATTTGAAGAAACCAAGCTAAATAAGTCGGAAATTGATTTTTTGATTTTTTGTAGCGAAGGATTTGATTACATAGCCCCAGCAAGTTCTTGTATAATTCAACATAAACTGGGATTGTCCACTAACATAGGCTGCTTCGATTTACCTTACGGTTGTTCGGGATATGTTTATGGAATCGGAATTGCATACGGCTTATTAAAAGCAGGGATAGCAAAAAAAATATTGTTTTTAACAGCAGATATTCCTTCAAAAGTTATTGCAGATGATGATTTAGAACTACGTTCTATTTTTAGTGATATTGCTACGGCATCTTTAATTACATTAGATGCATCTGGAAAAGATACTCATTTTGTATATGGAACTGATGGAAATGGAGCATTGGATTTGTATGTTGAAAAAAGCGCCTTTAGGCCAGCAGTAAATACTGATTTTATAACGCCTGATAATTTAGTGTGTGGTCAAATGAAAATGAATGGTACTAATATTTTTTTATTTGCAGTAAAAAAAGTACCTCAATTAGTAAATCAAATTCTTGAAAAAAATCAGTTAACTCATGCTGACATTGATTTATTTGTGTTTCATCAAGCAAGCTATTTTATGCTTGAGGTAATTCGTAAAAAAATGAAATTAAATCCTGATAAAGTGTTTTTAAATATTCAAGATTATGGGAATTCGGTTTCATCAACTATCCCTTTAGCATTACATGATGCAGAAAAAAAAGGAGTATTAAAAAAAGGAATGAAGGTTTTGTTGGCAGGTTTTGGAATTGGAAATAGTTGGGGAGCCACTATTATTGATTATTAAAAAAACGTATATTTAAAAAAAAGTTTATGGTATCTATAGCAGAATTCACAAGTCAGTTAGCCACAGAGTTTGAAGATATTGATCCAAATACAATAACTCCAGAAACTAATTATCGCGAAATAAAAAATTGGAGTTCAATGTACGCTCTCATTATCATTGCATTTGTAGATGCAAATTTTGATGTACAGTTAAATGCAGAGGATTTGAAAAATTCGCAATCTATAAAAGATATTTACGATATTATTATTTCAAAACAGTCTTAAAATTGGCTTTATTTAGTTCACATAATGTAAGTATCAAAGGTATTTCTGCCTGTGTTCCTAAACAAAAGGAATTAACAAAGAATTATTCACTTTTTTCAAGTGAGGAGCACGACTTGTTTGTTAAAAGCGTTGGAATAGTTGAAAGACGAGTTGCTCCATTTGAAGTAACAACATCTGACTTATGTTTTCAGGCAGCTGAAAAATTAATAAAAGATTTGGAGTGGAAAAAAGAAGAGATTGATTGTTTGATTTTTGTATCTCAATCTCCCGATTATTTTTTGCCAGCTACATCTATTATACTTCAACATCGTTTAGGTTTATCAAAAAACACTATGGCTTTTGATGTGAGTTTGGGTTGTTCTGGTTATGTGTATGGATTGCAATTGATGTCTAGTATTATTTCAGGCGGTCAAATTAAAAAAGGCTTATTGCTAGTAGGTGATAAATCTACATTATCAACTCATATTGAAGATAAAAGCACCTATCCTTTATTTGGTGATGCAGGAACGGCAACTGCTATTGAATTTGACACAAAAGCATCTCCCATCTATTTTAATTTACAAAGTGATGGTGGGGGAGAAGATGCTATTAAAATATTAGATGGAGCGGCTCGAAACACAGTGAGAGATGATACGTTTGAAATAAAAGAAATTGAACCAGGTATTAAAAGAAGTAGAAGGCATTTGATTTTAAACGGTATTGATATTTTTAATTTTGCTTTAAAAGAAGTGGCGCCAAACATTAACGCATTATTTTCTTTTGCAAATATTGAAAAAGAAAAAGTAGATTATTTTGTTTTCCATCAAGCTAATAAATTAATAAATGAGTCTGTGCGAAAAAAATTAAAGGTTTTGGATACTACAAAAGTTCCATATTCTATCAATCTTTTTGGAAATACAAGTTCAGCATCTATTCCTTTAACAATGGTTACTCAAATAAAAGAGCAATTGCAAAAGCGTAATACCTTATTGTTTTCAGGGTTTGGTGTAGGTTTTTCTTGGGCTTCTTGTTTATTTGAAACGGATAAAATTTATTGTTCAGATTTAATTGAAATATAAATGCAGGATTTTTTATTAACAGATAGAACTATTTTAATTACTGGAGCATCTTCTGGTATAGGTAAAGCAGCTGCTATTTTAGCTTCTCAAATGGGAGCACATGTTATTATTCATGGAAGAGATCTTGATAGATTACAAAACACTTTTAGTCAATTAGTGCCATCAAATAAACACCAAATTATTCAAGCAGATTTATCTAAGCCTGAAGTGTTAATGGATTTTGTTAAACAATGCCCGTCAGTAGATGGAGTGGTGCATTGTGCAGGAATAGTAAAACCTGTTCCTGCAAAGTTTATCCAGCCTAAACATATTGAAGAAATGTTTTCCATTAACTTTAATGCTGTTGTTTTAATTAATTCTTATTTACTTCAACAAAAGAAAATTAATAATGAGGCATCTATCGTTTTAATTTCCACTATTAGTACACAGCATAGTTATTTTGGCGGAGCTTTATACATTAGTTCAAAGGGTGCTTTAGAGGCATATTCAAGATCTTTAGGGCTTGAAGTTGTAAGTAAAAAAATAAGAGTTAATACCTTGTCTCCTGCAATGGTTAGAACTGAGATATACGAGAACACATTAAGGTCAACATTAAACGAAGAGCATGCTCAAAAATATGCAAGTACCTATCCTTTAGGTATTGGAGAACCTACTGATATTGCTAACAGTATTGTTTTTTTACTTTCTAATGCCTCTAAATGGATAACGGGTACGGTAATTAAAATGGACGGCGGTTTAACTTTAGGTTATCAAAAAATTGAATCATGATAAAAGAACTGTCGATATTAATACCGGTTTATAATTCCTCAGCTTGTTTAATGCAAACGGTTGATAGGGTTGTTGAAGCATTAGATAGGCTAAAAGTTACTTATGAAATAATTTTAATTGATGACGGAAGTAGTGATCAAAGTTGGGATGTAATAAAGCAATTAAAATTAAAAAACCCTTTTATAGTAGGCGTAAAGCTTCGGAAAAATTTTGGGCAACATAACGCACTTTTGTGTGGTGTTAATTTAGCGCATGCTAATTATATTGTCACTATAGATGATGATTTAGAACAAAATCCTGATGATATTGAGAAATTGTACAATTTAATTAAGATCGAAAACTTCGATTTAGTATACGCTGTCCCTATAAATATTAAGAAAAATTTATTGAGAAGTTTAGTAACTAAAATTTACAAAAGAATATCGAGAATTGAAAATAAAAAAGCTGGAGACGGAAGTGCATTTAGAATTTTTTCAAAATCATTAAGAGATAATTTATTAGATCATGATGGGCCTCTGTTTTTTTTAGATGAAATTGCCTTATGGTACACTGATAATATCGGCTTTGAATCGGTTCATTTTCAGAAATCCTTGAAAAAATCTTCTGGATATAGTTTTGGTTCCTTGTTTACACTTTCTTTGAGAGTGATGTCGCTAAGTTCAACTATGCCTTTAAAATTAGTGAGGGTATTAGGTCTATATATATCCGTAATTAGTATTTTTTTAGCTTCCTATTTTATTTTAAGAAAAATAATTTTTAAGGTACCATCAGGTTATACTTCTATTATTGTGGCTGTATTATTTAGTTCTGGTATTATTACTTTTAGTTTGGGAATTATTGGAGAATATTTAGGAAATTTAATTTCTTTATCAAATAAAAAACCTTCATATAGTATTAAAGAGAAGATATGATTGTTGAGCAATATGGATTAAAATACAGCAGGGTTACTGGACAAGACTTAGAAATTTTGAGGTATTGGCGAAATCAATCTTATATTAGAAATACCATGCAGTTTAAAGAGTATATTTCTCCTCTAATGCAAAAGGCATGGTTTCAAAAAATAAATAATAAAAATAATTATTATTTTATCATTCAACATGAACAAAAAAAAATTGGCTTAATAAATTGTAAAGATTCTTCTGAATCGAAAGTTGCGGAAGGCGGTATTTTTATTTGGGACAAAAGTTATTGGGGTAGCCCTATCCCAGCTTATGCTTCATTAACTATGCTACAGGCAGTGTTTGATGTGTTTAATTCAGGAGAAGCCTCTATTGCTACTGTTGCAATTAATAACAAAAAAGCACTTGATTTTAATTTAATGTTAGGTTATAAAATTATTGGAAAAACAGCTGACGAAACTTGTTACAAGTTATATTTAGACAGAGAAGATTATAATTTAAAAACCAAAAAGTTGATAAAGGCAGCTGCTTTATTAAATAGTGGAAATAGCGAATTTAAATTGACAGCAGAGATTAATGAGAGACAAACAGATGAAATCAATACTTATCTAAATCAGTTAAATGTTAATTAGTTTCTGGAAAAATATCAAATTCGCCTTTATCTAAAAAGTACAACCATTTTTCTTTAGGAAAAAGTTTAAGCATAAATTCATCTTTCAAGGTTTCAATTTTGTAGCGTCCTATTTCTTTAGCAGTATATTCCCAATGAGGATTGGCAATATCTAGCATTAAAACAAATCGATCTTCATCGCTATCATTCCATGCTTCATGATCATAAGAGTCGTCAAAAATGAGCATTTTTCCCTCTTCCCAAGTATGAGTTTCTTCACCCACTCTAATGTTACAATCTTTAGGGATCACCAAACCTAAATGCGCTCTTAGTACCATTTTTGTAAATCCTTTGTGAGGCAAAATTTTTGTACGAGCAGGTAAATAAGAAAAATCAGCAGATATTAATGTTGGAATCTGTTTTAGTATATCGTATGTTTTTGGACAAATACTGCAATTTAAAGGGTGTTTAATGCCGAAAAATTGAAAGGTAAATACTTTCCATTTATTCTTGCTATCAGGGTGAAGGTAAGTAGGAAAGGTATCAAGCCAATATCCATTTTCGGAATTTTTACGGAGTTGGTTTAATTCTTCTAAAATAATTTTATAGTTCTCCTCTAATATTTTTAATTCAGGAGTCTCATTTATTGTATAAAACCACTTTGGATTTTTTTCTGTAAATTCTTCCATCATAACAGTAGTAATTTTAGAATAGTTATATTAGTAGTGTAAAAATACTGTTTTTGAATTTAAAAAAAGATAGTCACTTATTTATTATATGCGTTTTTTATAATTACTGATTTCTATCATATTTTGAGCTATTAAAAAGAGTTATTAAAAGTACTAATAAAACTTAGTTTAATTAATTTTACCAATGATAATAAACAAATATGAATTTAAGCGTAGATAAAATTAATTCAATTAAATTAAATTTCATTTTCTGTATGGAACGAACGGGTAGTTCAATGTTTACAGCTATGTTAAATAAAAATGAAAATGTACTATCTACTTCTGAAGAACCCTTTGTATTATATCTTTACAATAAGTATCACAAGAAAAATAATTATACAAAAGCCGAAATCGATGAATTGGTAAATGATTTTTGGGGAACAACAGAAAGAAATTTGAGTTTATATTACGATACTAAAGAAAACCTAAGAGATAGTTTATATAACTATATGTCTAATCTTGATTTTCATTTTTTATGCAAACTTTTTTATCTACATTTTATTCCATTAAAAGATAAAAACAAAGTTGACGTTATAATTGATAAGCAAATTAAATATATTCATTATATACCTCAGATTATGAATATATTTCCTGAAGCTAAAGTTTTAATTTTAGTTCGAAATCATAAAGAAGTTATTACTAGTTGGAAAAAAAGAAAGCTTGGATTGACAAGTAATGCGGCTTATCTGGCTAAAGTATATAATATTAATTACGCGAATGCAAAAAAAACACTTGACTTAAAGTTAGATAAAGTTGGATTAATTAAATATGAGGAGTTAGTTTTAAATCCTAAAATTGAATTAAAAAAAGCCTGCAATTTTTTTGAAATTTCATATTCAGATAATATGATAGAGCATCATACTCAGTTTAATACCTATATTGATAGAATGGCAGATAAGGTGGATGGTGCATTTTTAAAAAGAATGAAAGAATTCCAAAGCAACACATTAAAACCTATTTCTACCGAATTAATAGATGAGTGGAAAAAAGTTTTGACAGAGGATGAAATTGCCGTTTCTGAAAAAATAAATGAAAAGTTGGATATTTCTTATGGATATTTAAAAGTTTCAAAATCATATTCTTATACACTAACTGATAGAATAAATATATTGAAGGCTATTTTTGAAAAAAAAGTATACCATAAGTTATATATCGAATCTCCCTTATCATTTAAATTATTTATTAAAAAATTAAAGTAGTGCTTTGGTTTAGTTTATACGATAAAAACGATTATATAAGTGGAGACCCTCCATTTGTTGACGTCGACCAGTTTGCTGGAATTAAAGAATTAGAACAAAACTATATTTATATACTACAAGAGTTAATTGAATATTCCAAAAACAATGAAATAGAAGCGCATTTTAATTCAGTGATGGTTGAAAAACCAAAAACATGGAAAGTTAGATCATTGAGAGTTTGGGATGTGGAAATGTATGATGTTCAAAAGCATTTTCCAGAAACAATGAAAATGCTGAGTAAGATTCCAAATGTTGTTAATGTTGGTTTTAATGTACTAGATCCAAAAGCTAAAATTAAACCACATAATGGAGATACTAATGCTATTATTCGTTGTCATTTAGGATTGCAAATACCATTTGAAAAAACAAGTTGTGGTTTGATGGTAAAACAAGAAATTAAACATTGGGATAATGGAAAAGTTTTTGGGTTTGAAGATGCTTTTATACATGAAGCTTGGAATAATACAAATGAAATTAGAATCATATTTTTGTTTGACATTTTAAAGCCACAATTTATTAAAGATAGAAGAAACGTTTGCGCAACGATTATCTCCAGTTTATATATACAACGTATTGCTAATTATTTTACAGTATTATATAAGATAAATAGGAGTTTTTTAAAGATTTTACTTTTTCCTATAGTTTCATTTCTGAAAATATCCATTCCATTGCGAAATAAGTTAAAAAAATAAAACATGAATACTACTCCTTTATGGTTCAGTTTATATGATTCCTCAAATTATCAAGGGGAAGTAACTAACTTTTTTCCATCAGAAAATTATGTGTGGGCAAAAGATATAATTAATAATTATGACGTTATAAAAAATGAACTTTTAGAATATTTAAAAGAACATAAGTTAGAAAGTTATTTTAATGCATCCATGGTTGAAAAGAAAAACACATGGAAAACAGTATCCATCAAAACCTGGAGCATTAATCTATTTAAAAATCAAAAACAATTTTTAAAAACTACTAAAATTATTAATTCATACCCTCAAATTGTTTCGGCATCATTTAATTTATTAGAAGCTAATTCGAAAATTAAACCTCATAATGGAGATACTAATGCAATTTTTCGTTGTCACTTGGGTTTAATAATACCTAAAGAAACGTCTCATTGTGGTTTTACAGTTGGCGGAGAAACCAAGCAATGGAAAGAAGGAGAAATGCTTGTGTTTGTGGATGCAATGCATCATGAAGCTTATAATAATTCAAATGAAGATAGAATTATTTTTTTGTTTGATGTAATACGAGAAGAGTATATCGAGAAAAATAAATTTGTTTGCGCAACGGTTATAACCGCACTATTCCTTCAAAAATTTGCTGAAAAAATGCCGTTTTTGTATAAATCTCCCAACTGGGTTATTAAACTAGTTGGTTATACGCTTCACCCTTTTGCTAGAATGTCTTTGTTTTTAGTAAATATATTTAGAGTATATTAATTATCTTGACTATGTTTTTTCTCAAAATTTGCTTTTCGCACTTCATTTAAATAATGATGCACTTTAACAGAATTAAGTAAATAAAATATAGATACTCGTAATTTTCCAGGAAAACTAATTATTGAAAATAATATTTTTTCAAGTTTAGATAATTGTTGTATTGTTTTATAACCCAACATTGTACCTTGTGAAGCACAAATAAATTCTATGTTTTTTTGCTGAAATGTAGTTAGATTTTTTTGCCAAGAGTTAACTCTATCAGCATTAATAGGTTTACTTAAATCAGTAATTTTTTTAATTGCTCTTTCATGAATTTTACTTGTTAATTTAATCCCTGAAAGTTTTTCGTGAAGAGATTTATGAAAGTCAAAGACCGACTCATTATAGGGTAAATGGATATGGTCAAATATTTTCCCTATTTCAACTTCTTTATTTATTACCAAATCTTCATATTTAATGACAATCAATTTTTCAGGATATTTTGTTTTTATATCAATAAGTTTATCTGCATGAAATTTCCATGCATAAGCATAATATGCTACTGATTTAACTGTAATAAATGGTTTTTGGCTTTGTCTATTTGATAATACAAATGCTCTATAATCTCTTACCACTGTTATAAATTTGGCAGTAGGAAAAATATCCAAAATTTTATCAGTATGAAAAGTATAGAAAGGATTTTTGTCGACAATATCTGTTATTTTTGATATATCTTTTATAGAATTAAAAAAACCTAGATAGATTAATTTTGTAAGTTGGGCATAGGTAATTTTTTGGCCCACCACTAAATCTTTTAAATAAAAATTATCTTCAATGTTAAATAAAATGTTTTTTTTATTTACTCCAACAACATTAAAATATTTTACTAAATCATTAATTAATTGCTCAGTTACGGTACTAATATCTTTGTACTTTTTGTAAAAGTAAATAAAATGTTTTAACTCGGGAGTAGAAATGCAATTAGGATGATGGTTTAATATAAGCGCTAGTAAAGTAGTTCCACTTCTTCCTGGACCAATGATAAAATGAATGTTTATTTTATCTAGCTCTTCTAATCGCATTATTAATTATTTTTATCTAAGTCTTGCATTATTTTCTTCCTCTACCAATACTGATGTTATAGCGAACACAGTCCCAATATTCTTTGGTATAACTTACGAAAATTTCTTCGCCAGCGGCAATATCTTTAGTGCTAACAATAAAACACTGATTTCCTTCAATTTCGTATACGCAATTGTTTTTTAAGCCTTTTACTCTGCCTAAACCTGCGGCATCATTTGCAAAACGAGCTTTGTGTTGAGGCGTATTCCATGCATCAATACAATGTTTTTTATTAACGAAAAATAAATACCCATCTTCGTCTCTTTCAACTCGTTTTTCATATTCTTTCCAATCTATAATTTCTCCTAGATATTCAATAACACGAGTTCCTTTTTTAATTGCTGTTGTGGTAAATAAGCCTTTACCTGAATTAGGTAGTTGTGATGTTTTTACAGTTAATGCCATAGTTGGGTAAAGATAATATCTGAAATGGATTTTTGATTAAAAAAATGAGTTTTAATTGATTTTTTTGATAATTACTTAAGTTTTTCAATCAAAAAATCATAGGTTACTTTCTTTTCGAAAAAATCAAATTGCGACTTATTGTTCTTAGTCATTAGTGTGGCAGGAATAGCTCCACTCCAGCTTTCGGATATTTTATTAATAAAATCATTACCATTGATTTCATCTAATAGAACCACTTCGCAGGTGTATTTATTTTTTTCTAAAAAGTTTTTTAGTTTTTTGTCTAGTTCTTCTTTAAAATCCATACTTACCAAAAGAACTTTTATCTTTTTACCTTTTGAGTCTTGATGTAACTTTTCAAACTCAGGTAGTTCGGCTACACATGGCTTACACCAAGTTGCCCAAAAATTAACAATGTAAGTTGTATCGTTATTATTAAAAATACGTTTTGTCAAATCATCAATTTTATACACTGAGGGTTTTTGTGCAGATGCATTCGCAAAACCCATTAGCATAAAAATGACTAAGAACTTATTTATGTTTTTCGTTATAGGCATATTCTTCTAATAATAATGTTATATCTGTAATTAATCTTGAAACATCTAAACTGTCGGTTCCATCGTAAAAACCACGTAAGTGCCTTTCTTTATCTACTAATGCAAAGTTTTGAGTGTGAATAAAATCATTTTCATCACCATTACCTTCCTCTGCATTTAATAAATAACCAGTTCTTGCCATATCATACAAATGCTTTTTCTCTCCTGTTAAAAATAGCCAACGCTTATCGTTTACTCCATGTAGTTTTGCATAATCCATTAAAACATGAATAGAATCTTCTTCTGGCGAAACAGTATGTGATAAAATCAAAATATCTTTATTACTCGAAAATGTTTTATAAACTCTTTCTAATTCCGAACTCATGATAGGGCAAATAGATTGACAGGTGGTAAAGAAAAAATCTGTCACATATATCTTTCCTTTAACGGTTTCCTCTGTTACTTTATCACCATATTGATTGGTGAACATAAACGGTTTTACGGTATGGTAAGACGTATCACCATTTTTAATAGTGTTTTTTTGCCCATAATAGGGTAAAGTACGAAGTGGCTTTTGTTCATTTTTATTAAAAAAATACCATCCCAAAAATGCTATTGGTATAATTAACAATAGCCAATAATAATTACCTTTAGAGTTCATGATACAAAGGTATGATTAAAGACGTTTTTAACAAACAAAAAGTAGAAACTGCAGAGATTGGTTTCGGTAACAAAAATTATAACGAATCTGTACGTTTTTTAAATCAAAATGGAACTGTAAACGTGAGGCGAAAAGTGTCTGATAAACATATAGGTTTTGACTTGTATCATTGGTTATTAGGGATAAGTTGGCCTCGATTTTTTGGGTTAGTATTTATAAGTTACGTAATAGTAAATACAATATTTGCAGTGATATACTATGTTATTGGTGCTGATAAATTTGGAGGTATAGATGTTGGTTCAGGTTCCGAAAAATTTTATCAATTATTTTTCTTTAGTGCACAAACTTTAACAACAGTTGGATATGGCCATATTTATCCTAATAGCGTTTTTCCAAGTACAATTTCATCTATTGAGTCAATGCTTGGTTTAATGGGTTTTGCTTTAGTGACTGGTATTTTATACGGTCGTTTTTCTAAACCTAGAGCAGATTTACAATATAGCAACGAAGCTGTTGTTGCTCCTTATAAGGAAATAACAGGTTTAATGTTTAGAGTTGCCAATAAAAAACAAAATGAACTAATAGAAACGGAATGTCAGGTTATTTTGGCAATTAATAATTTAGATACACAACGTAGAGATTTTCATTTTTTAGATTTAGAAAGAAGTAAAATAAATTTATTACCTCTTACTTGGACAGTTGTTCATCCTATTGAGGATAAAAGCCCACTGTATGGTTTATCTGAAAATGATTTAAAAAATAGAGACGGAGAATTTATTATTTTAATAAAATCAATTACGGATACTTATTTTCAAACGGTGTATTCTCGTATGTCTTATAAATCAAATGAATTAGTTTGGAATGCAAAATTTGTCCCTATGAAACAAATGCCAAATAAAGATGGAAGTATATCCATTAATTTAAACGAAATACATTCTTACAATAAGGTGTAATTAAAAAAGGAGAAACGATTAGTTTCTCCTTTTTTAATGGGCGTATTAGTAATCTTATTGCTTAATTAATTTGAAGGCCTTTTTGTAGCCATTCTGTTTTATATACAAGATATAAGAGCCATTATCAATAGATTCAATATTTATTTCTTTTGTTGTGTAAGTTGATTGCAAAGGCGTTTCAGTTTCTTTTAAAATAAGTCTACCTGATATATCATACAATTCAATTTGAATAGCTGAAGTGTTTTCAGTAGCATATGAAATCATGATTTTTTCTTTGGCAGGATTTGGAAAAATAGATAATTTGTTTAGTTGATTGAATGATTCTAGATCTGTTGTCGTACAAGCTATTGTTCCTGTTATTTTTCGTCCAACTCTATCTGCCGATGGATTTTGAATTAATGTCATAAATGTGTTTCCCGCATTACAATCACTTTTTAATTCGTAAGCCAAAAAAGGTTCTATATAACTCATATAACGATTAAATAATGTTGTATTACATGAAGGTGTGCTGCAAGCGGCTTGACCTATGGTGCAAGTTGTACTTTGACCATTTCCAAAATCACAATGTGTCACATCTTTAATAATAGAATGAAATTTAATAGATGATGATGTTGGATTATAATGACTATTTTGAACCGTAGTATCAGCCACATTATCTTTTTCTCCAGATATAACTAGAGCAGGAATTGTCACTAAACTTGCACCAGCTACTGATGAAATACCAGCTGTATTTGAAGTAGCGGCCGCTAAATTAAATAAACACGTTGTAGAAGTATTGTTTTGTGCTGCCACAAATGAACAGCCAGCACCCATAGAATGTCCGCCAATTGCCGATTTTTGAAGTACTTTTCCATTAAACATTGCTAAAGCAGTAGGCGTACTTGTTGTGTTTAATAGCATACCTTGAGTAGCTAATAGTTTTAGATCAGCCGAAAAATCACCATGGTTTGGAGTAGGGAAGATTCCGCTTTCAGTTCTAGGTAATAATACAATGTATCCTAATGATGCTAATCTATTATAAATGTTATCATAATTATCCCAAGTCATTGCAAAACCATGACCAAAAACAACTACCGGAAATTGCCCCGCTGCCACAGTTGTATTATTTCCTGCAGATACTGCTGGATAATAAATTTCAGTACCAATGTTTCTTCCGGTTCCAGTCATGGCAATTCCTCCTGAGATAGAATATCCACCCGATCTGCTGGCATCTTTAAAGTTTACACTCATGTGTCCAACAGGAAATGTTTGAGCTTGATTGCTAAATGCAATAAACGATGTGATTAGTAATAATAGTTTTTTCATGTGATATTGATTGTTATGTCTAAGTTATGAAGTTTAAATTGATATTTTTTAGCGCTAATTTTTTTGAAATAAGATAACCGTTATCATATGAAGAGTTATAGCTGTATAATTTTCAAAAAGATATTCTGTAGTTTAATTCTTTATAAACTTGTAGGATTGTTTGAAATCTTTCTGCTCAATATACATTATGTATAATCCTTGTTTTAGATTTTTAATTTCTAATTCTTTGGTTATAAAAATATTATTAGGGATTTCATTATCTACATAAACCGCTTTTCCTGATACATCGTAAATTATAAAGTTGATAGTAGATTCTGAAAATGATTGATAGGATATAGTTAAATTTCCATCTGTTGGATTAGGATATATTTGGATTACTTGGGTTGTTGTTATGTTGTTTATTCCCGTGCATACTGAAACACTTTGAGTAATAGAAGAAGAGTTTATGCAGCCATTTAAGTCTTCGCCAATTACAGTATATGTTGTTGTAACAGTAGGTGTGATAATATAGTTAGCATTAGTTGCGCCTAAAGTCCATGTATAGTTTACAGCGCCCATGGCTGTTAAAGTTGCAGATTGACCTGAGCATAATGCTGTGCTATTACTTGTAGCCGTTATATTTGGTAAGGCATTTACTGTAATTATTTTTGTAGTTGTGTTTTCGCAACCATTCATATCAGTTCCAATCACTGTATATGTATTGGTTGTACTAGGAGTAAATGCTACTCCATTAGTTACTCCATTAGACCAAGTGTAAGATGACGCTCCGCCTCCGTTTAAGATGGTTGAATTACCATTACAAATTATTGAATTAGAGGAGTTGGCTGTAACGTTTGGTAAAGCATTTACAGTAATTGTTTTTGTAGCTAAATTTGAGCATCCGTTTGAATTTACCCCAATTACCGAATAGGTTGATGTTACAGATGGCGTTACTGTATAAATAGAACTTGAAGGGCCAGATGTCCAAGTGTAATTTGTTGCTCCTGATGATGTAAGTGTTGCTGATTGTCCTGAACATAAAGAAGTCGTATTAGAACTAATAGTTACATTAGGTAATGGATTTACGGTTACTGTTTTAATTGCACTATTTATACATCCATTTGCACCTGTACCCGTTACTGTATAAGTTGTAGTGGTTGAAGGAGAAAAAGCTATTCCATTAGTAACTCCATTGGTCCATGTATAAGTTGTTGCGCCTGCACCGTTAAGTATTGTCGAACTTCCATTACATATTACCGAATTACTAGCTAATGCTGTAACGGTTGGAAGATTGTTTACAGTTACAGTTTTAATTGCGCTGTTTGTACATCCATTTGCACCAGTACCCGTTACGGTGTATGTTGTCGTAGTTGAAGGAGAAAAAGCTATTCCATTAGTAACTCCATTGGTCCATGTATAAGTTGATGCGCCTGCACCGTTAAGTATTGTCGAACTTCCATTACATATTACCGAATTACTAGCTAATGCTGTAACGGTTGGAAGATTGTTTACAGTTACTGTTTTAATTGCGCTGTTTGTGCATCCATTTGCATCAGTACCAGATACTGTATAAGTTGCAGTGGTTGAAGGAGAAAAAGCTATTCCGTTAATAACTCCATTGGTCCAAGTATAAGTTGTTGCACCCGAACCACTGAGTGTGATTGAGCTTCCATTACATATTACCGAATTACTAGCTAATGCTGTAACGGTTGGAAGATTGTTTACAGTTATTGTTTTAATTGCGCTGTTTGTGCAGCCGTTTGCATTAGACCCGGTTACTGTATAATTGGTAGTAACAGTTGGAGTTACTGCATAAACAGATGTTGTTGGCCCAGATGTCCAAGTATAATTAGTAGCACCACTTGCTGTTAATGTAGTCGTATTGCCTTTGCATAATAATGAAGACGAGGCAGTAGCTGTAACAGTTGGATTTGAATTAACAGTAATGCTTGCTGTAGTAGTTTTAGTACAACCTACACTATTCGTTGCGGTTACACTATAAATTTGAGTTATGGTTGGCGTAAATGCTACTCCATTAGTTATGCCATTTGTCCATGTGTAACTTGTAGCTCCATTAGCAGTTAGTGTTACTGTATTTCCATTACAAATACTTCCTGCTCCTGTAATAGAGATGTTAAAGGGTGATGCAATTGTTCCTGTTATTTTTTTTCCAGCAATTAATGAAGAATTACTTTGTATCGAATCCATAAAACGTTGTCCTGCCGAACAATCATTTTTTAATTGGTTATCTAAAAAATTTTGTAAATAACTCATATATCTTGGAAATGCTAATGAGTTACTCACTTGATTTCCGCATCCTGAAGTTCCTTGACCCAAAGTGCAATTGCTACTATTTCCATTCCCAAAATCACAATGTGTGAGTTGCTTTAAAATGACATGAAATTTTTTCGTAGATGCTAAAGCTGCATAGTGACTATTTTGAACTGTGGTATCTGCTACGCAATCTCTTGCACCTGAAATAACTAATGAAGGAACTGTTATTAAGGATGCAGATGAAATAGAAGACGGATTAGTTGTAGCTGCGGCAAAATTAAAAAGACAAGTAATAGAACTGTTGCTTGCTGCTCCTAAATATGAACTACCAGCTCCCATCGAATGTCCGCCGATTGCAGATTTTTGTAAAACCTTACCATTAAATGTTGCTAGAGCTGCAGGAGTAGAAACTGTATTTAAGTTCATCCCTGCATTAGCTAGGTATTTTAAATCAGATCCAAATTCGGCATGTGCAGGAGAAAAACCACCTTCAGTTCTTGGAAGTAAAACAATATACCCTTTAGAAGCAAGTTGATTATATATATTGTCATAATTATCGTAGGTCATCACAAAACCATGTCCTATAACAACTACAGGAAATTGACCGTTGGCTACTGATGTATTATTACCTGCAGTAGTTGCGGGGTAATATACTTCTGTTCCAATATCTCTTCCGCTTAAAGTACTTGTAGTTATTCCTCCAGAAATGGAAAAACCACCTGTTCTAGATACATCTTTAAAATTTATACTCATATGCCCAACAGGAAATGTTTGCGCTTGACTTATCATGGAAAAGCAAGAAGCGATGATTAGTATTAATTTTTTCATTTTTTTTATGTTTGATTTTGCGCTAAGTAATAGATATAAAATCGGAAAATAAATTCTATAAATTTTTTTTTATCAGATAAGCAATATCGCGCAACAACAAAAAAGCCTAGTCGATATCGACTAGGCTTTTCAAGGCTTTCTGGATTATTTCTGAATTTTTATTCAGTAATAATTACTAAATATTTTGAACTAGACCAAAAATCTTCTGCGTTTAAAATTTCAATTTTCTCAACCGTTTTTTCTCCAACTAATTTATAAGAACTTGATGGATGAGTTGTGATGATTTTTGCTTTTTTAGCACCAATATTAATTGATGAAGTTTTAGAAACATCCACTTTAGTGAAATACTCTTTATTGAAATCAGCTTTTAATTTAGTTGATTTACCCATGCCAATAAATCCACCTTCTTTAGTGATGACGTTTTTCTCTTTTAACTCTTTAGATGTTCCAAAAGCATAAAACGCAGTATTTATTTTCTCTGTTTTAGCAGCGCTCTCTTGTTCAACAGATTCTAAATTCATTACGATATTACTTAACTCAATGTTTTTAGCTTCTAATTGAGATTTTAATTCTGAAATCTCTCCATCTTTTGCATCAACCTGTGCTTGTAATGTAGCAATCATTTGCTCTAAACCAGCAATTTTTGAATTGGCATTTTTTAATTTCTTGCTTAAAGAACCAATACGGTTTTTGTTTTTTGCTAATAAATCGTAAATAGCTTGAATATCTTCTTTGATAGTCTCTTCTTTACTTTTCACATCTCCGCTTTGAGAACTTGCAGTAACAATTTTTTCTTTTTCTTTAATAGCATTTAAGTTTTCTTGAATTTCATTAAATGAGCTTACAAACTCTTGAAGAGCAGCTTCTTTTTCAGATAATTGACCATTTAATTCTCCGTTTATACCAGATAAACTATCTGCTAATGGGTTTGCTTCTTTCTCACCGCTTCCGCATGAAATGGTAAATAAACTAGATGCAGATATAACTGCGGCAACTAAAAATAATTTTATTGTTTTCATTAGTATATATAAATTTTGATTTGCAAATGTATGCATTAATCCCTTAGACTCGTTTAAGTAACCCATAAATTCACATTTTTTTGTATTTTTTGTTTTAAGTACATTTGTTACAACATTTATTAGTTGTTAATATGAATCAAGCCTTTAAACGAATATTCCTTCTTGGTTTGGGGCTAATAATAGGCATTCATTTTTTATTAATTTCTGTATACTGTTTACCCATAAGTTACAAAGACAATAAACTAAAAGTAATTAGTTACGCTTATGTTTACCCATTATTTCATCAAAACTGGTGTTTGTTTGTCCCCGCTCCAAGTGCTAAAAATAGCATATTTGTGAGATATCAAACAAAAACTGGATATGCAGCTTGGCAGGATATTTTATCAAATGAAATAGAAAACCATAAAAAAAATAGAATCTTGGGGAGGGAATCTATTTATTTATTGTTATCCAACTCTCTTATTTATGAATTTGTGGCTTTAAGCGGAGTAAGTTCACGCGCATATATAGAAATGCCCAAAAATAAAGATTTTGAAGTGTTACATTATGAAATTAGCCAATATTTAAAATCTAATTTTGATGTGCAAAAAGGTATGCCATGCGAATACTTATTAGTGTCGTCTAATACACAAAGTACTGATGCGTATTATTTTAAATCACTGATCGTAAATTAATTTGAATAAAATAACGACATATTTTTTTAATACTCAACATCAACCTAAAGAAATTGGATGGTTTAGAAATGCCTTGTATTTGTTTCTGTTGTATAAAGTGTTCTTGTATCTGGTTCAATTTAACGCCTTATTTTCTGATAATAGATTGGTATATCATTCCGTTAAACAGGTTAATATTATTATTGATTCGAGTTTCTTTTTAAATAATCATTATTCAATTTCATTAGCAATTATATTTATATCTGCTGTAGCAATTTTATCTTTAATAGGATTATTTAAGAAATCAAATTACATCACTAACGCGCTTTTGTGGTTTGCAGTAATTAATCTTTCTAATTTTTTGTATCCAGTGAATACTGGAGGTGATTATTTGTTGAATCAATTATTATTATTTAATTGTTTTTTATTGCCGATGGCATCTAATTATTTAACGATTAATGATCTTAAGACTGTTTTACATAACACCTCTTTATTAGCTTTAAAAATACAAATATGCCTGGCGTACTTTATAGCTGCTTATTACAAGATAACTGATAGTTCATGGATTGAAGGCATTGCAGTATATCAAACATTTCAAGTTCCAGAGTTCTCTAATTCTCTTTTTCAATCAATTCCATATAGTGTGTGTATGGCCTTAACCTATTTTACTACCATATATCAATTATCATTTCCGTTTTTAGTGTGGTTCCGTCCTTTTAAAATTTATTTATTTTCATTTGGTATTCTTCAACATTTATTTATTGGATTCGGAATGGGTTTAGTAAGTTTTGGATTGGTAATGATAATTTGTTACATCTTGTTTTTAAAGTATGATTATCTTCCTCTGATTTCGCAGATCGAACAGAATAATAATATCTAACATGATTTATGTTGCTGATGTCTTTTGACGCAGAGGGGGGTAAAAATCTATATCAGAATTTCTTTATGAACTTTTATGCCTTATATGGTTGATGTTCTCATAAATTTAAATAATTTCGCATTATGTTTACAACAGACCAAATAAAGGACCTTCACGAACGACATATCGCTCTGAAGGGGTTTCTTTGACTATGATAAGAAAAGTCACGAGCTAAGAGAACTCGAAGAAAAAACTCTTGATCCCAATTTCTGGACAGATTCAAAAAAAGCGGAAGCCGTATTAAAAGAAGTAAAATCACGTAAGTCGTGGGTGAGTTCTTATGATAAGTTAACCGCAGCCATTGATGATTTAGATACCATGTACGAATTTTACAAAAGTGGAGATGCTACGGAGGCTGATGCTGAAGAATTGTATCAAGCCGCTTTAAAAATTTTAGATGATGTGGAGTTTAAAAATATGTTGAACTCACCCGATGATGCCTTAAGTTGTGTATTGCAAATTAATGCAGGTGCAGGTGGCACAGAAAGTTGCGATTGGGCTAGTATGCTCGAACGGATGTATATGATGTGGGCAGAGAAACAAGGCTTTAAATTATCAGAACTCGATAGGCAAGATGGTGATGTAGCAGGTATTAAATCCGTATCTATCCAAATAGATGGAGATTATGCTTATGGTAATTTAAAAGGAGAAAACGGCGTACATCGTTTGGTGCGTATAAGTCCGTTTGATAGTAATGCCAAACGCCACACCTCATTTGCTTCGGTTTATGTGTATCCTGTGGTTGACGATACCATTGAGATTAATATTCATCCTAATGATATTGAAATTCACACCTCACGAAGTGGTGGCGCTGGTGGACAAAACGTCAACAAAGTAGAAACTAAAGTTCAATTAACTCATAAACCAACGGGTATTGTGGTAGTTTGTCAGGTAGATCGTTCGCAATTAGGAAACAAAGAGAGAGCTATGCAAATGTTACGTTCGCAATTATATGAATTAGAGATGCGTAAACGTAACGAAGCAAGAGATGCCGTTGAAGATGGTAAAATGAAAATAGGTGGGGTTCTCAAATTCGAAGTTATGTATTACATCCTTATAAAATGGTGAATGATCATCGTACAGAATTAAAAATTACCGATGCCGAAAGTGTGTTGGATGGTAATATAGACGAGTTATTGAAAACCTTTTTAATGAGTCAAGGAAAGAGAAAATAACATTTAGAAAATTAACCACATAGATACATAGCGAAATAGTTTGAGATAGAAAACATGTTTTTTAACATAGAATTCTATATAAGAAGCGAAGCTTCACTTTCTAAAACTAATCCTAATAAATTGCACAAAACTTTGTGTCTATGTGGTTTATAAAAGAACAACAACTATGAAAAAAGTACAAATACTACATAATCCTCGTTGTGGAAAGAGCCGCGAAGCTTTGAAATTACTTCAGGATGAAGGATGTGAAATAGAAATTATTGAATATTTAAAAGAGATTCCAACCAAAAAGGAATTAAAAAACATTTTAGACAAATTAGGATTAAAAGCGGTTGATATTGTTCGAAAAAAAGAGGCTGTTTTTCTTGAAAAATTTAAGAATAAAACCTTTACCAACGAGGAATGGATTCAATTGCTAATTGAAAACCCTATTTTAATTGAGAGACCAATTGTTATTGATGGTTACAAAGCCGTTATTGGGCGACCTCCCGAGTTGGTTATCGACTTAGTTAACAGGAAAAAATAAATTGTGAATAAATCCCTCATTTTATTCGACTAAAATGCACTTTTTACTTTGCATTTTTAACTTTAAACCCTACATTTGCACCCGAATTTAAAAAATACACATAACATGTCTAACCAAGTTGGTAAAATTGCTCAAGTTATTGGTCCCGTAGTGGACGTTAGTTTTGATTTAAATGGTGGGAAACTACCTAGTATTTTAGATGCATTGGAAATTGCCCGTCCGGGTTCTACTCCTTTGATTTTGGAAGTACAAAAACATATAGGTGAAGATATGGTTCGTACCATTTCAATGGATAGTACTGACGGTTTATGCCGTGGTATGGAAGTTAAAATGACAGGTTCGGCTATCAAAATGCCAATTGGTGATAAAGTAAAAGGACGTTTATTTAACGTAGTTGGTGATGCTATTGATGGTATCAACACAGTTAAAAAAGACGATGGTGTATCTATTCACCGTCCAGCTCCTCGTTTTGAGGACTTATCTACTTCATCAGAAGTATTATTTACAGGTATTAAAGTAATCGATTTAATTGAGCCATATTCAAAAGGTGGTAAAATTGGTTTGTTTGGTGGTGCAGGTGTAGGTAAAACTGTATTAATCATGGAGTTAGTAAACAACATTGCAAAGGCTTATGCTGGTTTATCAGTATTCGCAGGTGTTGGTGAGCGTACTCGTGAAGGAAATGACTTATTACGTGAGTTTATCGAATCAGACGTTATTAAATACGGTGATGCGTTTAAACATGATATGGAAAAAGGTGGATGGGATTTATCTAAAGTTGATTTAACAGCATTAGAAGATTCAAAAGCAACATTGGTTTTCGGACAAATGAATGAGCCTCCTGGAGCACGTGCTCGTGTTGCTTTATCAGGATTAACGATGGCAGAATATTTCCGTGATGGAGATGGTACTGGTCCAGGTCGTGATATCTTATTCTTCGTTGATAATATCTTCCGTTTTACTCAAGCTGGTGCTGAGGTATCTGCCTTATTAGGTCGTATGCCATCTGCGGTAGGTTACCAACCAACTTTAGCTTCAGAAATGGGTGCGATGCAAGAGCGTATTACGTCAACTAAAAAAGGATCTATTACTTCAGTTCAAGCGGTTTATGTACCTGCGGATGACTTAACCGATCCAGCTCCAGCAACAACATTTGCTCACTTAGATGCTACTACAGTATTAAGTCGTAAAATTGCTGAGTTAGGTATTTACCCTGCGGTAGATCCATTAGATTCTACTTCTCGTATCTTAACTCCTTCAGTTATTGGTGATGCTCACTACAACTGTGCACAAAGAGTAAAATTAACATTACAACGTTACAAAGAATTACAAGATATCATTGCCATCTTAGGTATGGATGAGTTAAGTGAGGAAGATAAATTAACAGTTCACCGTGCACGTCGTGTACAACGTTTCTTATCTCAACCTTTCCACGTAGCTGAGCAATTTACAGGTTTAAAAGGTGTGTTAGTTCCAATTGAAGATACGATCAAAGGATTTAACATGATTTTAGATGGTAAAGTGGATGAGTATCCTGAAGCAGCTTTTAACTTAGTTGGTTCTATTGAAGAAGCAATTGAAAAAGGTAAAAAGATTTTAGCTGACGCTTAATATTTATAAAAATGCAATTAGAAATTATAACACCTGATAAAAAATTATTTGAAGGACAAGTGAAATCAGCTGTATTTCCTGGTTCTGAAGGTTCTTTTGGATTAATGAATAATCACGCGGCAATGATTGCAACTTTGAAAAAAGGCAACATCGAGCTAATTGAAGAAAATAACACAGCTCATACGTTTGAAGTAAAAGGTGGAGTAGTAGAAGTATTCAAAAACAAAGTGATTGTTTTAGCAGAGTAATTTCTCATCATAAAAAATTAGAAAGCCTTCAAGTATTTATTTGAAGGCTTTTTTATGCTTAAAACAAAAATTAGTATAAATTTGAGTGAACTTGAAAAACAAAATTTATAAATATTATTTTTTCTTTCTGACTTTTTTAGGTCCGTTACTTTTTGCGCAAAATCCCGATTCCTTAAAACAAGCTTTGAAAAATGCAACGCATGATACCGTGCGTGTGAAATTGTTAGTTGAATTGAGTGATGTTTGTGAAATTGACGAAATTGATAGTTATGTTAATCAAGCATTAGCGATATGTTCTCAAAAATTAAAAAATAAATCAATTTCGTCAAGAGAACGCTTTTTGGTTTTTAAATATGCAGGTGCCGCCCTCAATAATAAAGGGTTTATTAACGATCAAATTGGTAATGCTGATAAGGCGATTGTTTATTATGAGTTGGCTTTAAAAATGCAAGAATTTATCAATGATCAAAAAGGGATGGCTTATTCATTAAATAACATTGCTTTTATTTATGATAATAAAGGAGATGTGCCTAAATCATTAGAATACATGCACAAGGCTCTTAAAATACAAGAAGCTATTGAAGATAAAGCAGGAGTCGCAATTTCTTTCATCAATATTGGTAATGTGTTAAGAGCTCATGGCGAAGAATCAAAAGCCATCGATTATTTTAATAAGGGACTTAAAATGAACGAAGAATTACAAAATAATTCGCACATGGCTGTTGCCTTATTAAATATTGGAGATGTGTATTACACTAAAGGAGATACAGTCAATGCCTTAAAACATTTTAATAAAGCCATTGCTTTATACGAAAAAGAAGGAGATGAATATGGTTTAGCGTATGCTTTAGTTAATCGAGGGCATATTTATAAAAAACAACATCAGTATGATAAGGCCTTAGCCATATTTGAAATAGGTTTAAGTATGTTTGAAAAGCAGGGAGATAAAGCAGGCGTAGCAAAAACAATAGTAAATATAGTTGAGGTTTTACTAAAGCAACATAATATAAACAAGGCATCAGAATTTGCGCAAAAAGGATTTAAACTATCACAAGAATTAGGTTATCCATTGGAATTAAAGGCAACTAGTGAATTATTAAGCAAAATTTATGCACAACAAGGCAATTATTCTAAAGCATACGACATGCATTGTTTGTATAAATTAATGGAAGATAGCGTTAACCGACAAGAAAACAGAAAGGCTTCTATTCAAAAAGGATTTCAGTACGAATATGAAAAAAAATCAACGGAAGATAGTTTGAAAGTTGAGGCAGAAAGAAAAGTGTTTAGTGTGAAAATTCAACAAGAAAAAACTCAGCGCGTTGCTTTATACATTGGTATCGTTTTAATTGCTTTATTTTCTGGCTTTATGTATAATCGTTTTAGAGTGACTCGAAAACAAAAACATATTATCGAATCTCAAAAAGTGGAAGTAGAGCAACAAAGAGAACTAGCTGATAACAGACGTGTGATTGCAGAAGAACAGAAAAATATTATTGAACAAAAACAAAAAGAAATTTTAGATAGCATACATTATGCTAAACGAATACAACAGGCTATGCTAACTAGTGAAGACTATATTGCTAGCTTTTTTAAAGCAGAGACTTTTATATTGTATCAGCCAAAAGACATTGTGAGTGGCGATTTTTATTGGGCACTTTCTCATCATAATCAATTTTATATTTCAGCGGCAGATTGCACAGGTCATGGAGTTCCTGGCGCTTTTATGAGCTTATTAAACATTAGTTTTTTAAATGGTAATGTGATTGAAAGAGGTTTAAAAAATCCAGCAGAAATTTTAAATGAACAACGAAAAGAAATTATTAAAGCTTTAAATCCTAACGGAAATGAAAATTCGAAAGATGGAATGGATTGTGCTTTATGCGCCTTTGATTTAAAAAATAATCAATTACAATTTTCTTTAGCAAACAATCCTTTATGGTTGATTAGAGAAAATGAATTAATTGAATATAAAGCCGATAAAATGCCAGTGGGAATGTATGAAGATTTTCAAAAAGATTTTACACTACACACCATTGATATTAAAAAAGGAGACTGTATTTACTTATTGACAGATGGTTATGCCGATCAGTTTGGTGGCGATAAAGGAAAGAAATTTAAATACAAGCATTTAAAAGATACCTTATTAGTCAACTCAAATAAGCCAATGACTGAACAAAAACAAATTTTATCTCAAACCATCAATGCTTGGAAAGGAAACTTAGAACAAGTAGATGATATTTTAATTATTGGCGTGAGGGTATAGTTAATTAAGGCCCCTACATAAAAGTTAGAATTTTTTTATTTCACTTGTTTCACTTTTTCAATTGGAACATCATCTATAAAAACTCTAAAATTATCAAACCAAGCTTTGCCTTCACCAACAAGTAGTCCGCCAACAAGTATTTTATTTTCTTCGTTATGAAATGGTAATGTTATACTATATTCTTTCCAATCGTTGGTCCCTAAAATAGGCTCATATTGCATGTTATTAAACTCTAACATTACTTTACCCTTATTTATTCTAATCCACAAACCAGCCCAACCATTTTTTACATTTTCGGTTTTCACATATCCTTTTAAGGTAATGTTTTTCCCTTCAAACCTACTTAAAATGGTAAGAGCACAAGCCCCAAAACTTTTGTCATCAGCTTTCGAATCTTCACGAATTAGTAAAGCGTATTTCCCTTCTTGAACAACAACCGAATCAATACTTGTGATGTATCCGAATGATCGCCCTTCTTTATACAAAAGATCCCAATATTTTAAACTACCATTTTCATTTTTTCTTTCAATGTTTCCATTGATTTCGCTTTGAGAAAAAATCGTTGTTGCAATTGATAAGAGTATGAAAAGATATATTGTGGTTTTTGTCATGAGCATTATAATGTGACTTTTAGTAAAAGATACAAAATGTGAAGATGATTTATGGAAAATGAATTATTTTAAAGCCTCTACCAATTTCTCAAAGTTAACTTCTTCTTGAGTACCAGTTATCATGTTTTTTAGCATCACGGTATTGTTTGCCATTTCGTTGCCACCAACAACGCCTACAAAAGGAATTTGTTTTTTATCAGCGTATTCAAATTGTTTGGCAATTTTCTTAACTACATCAGGATACACTTCGGCATTAATGCCAGCAGCTCTTAGTTTAGACACTAAGCCTACACAGTGCATTAATTCTGCGTCTCCAAAGTTGGCTAATAATATTTTAGTGGTAGATACTTTATTCACGGCTTCAGGAAATAAATTTAATTCTTCCATCACATCATAAATTCTATCAATACCAAACGAAATACCAACTCCTGATAAACCTTTTAGTCCAAAAATGCCCGTTAAATCATCATATCGTCCGCCACCTAAAATACTTGGCGTAAACGTCCCTGCATTGGCTTTAGCTTCAAAAATAGTTCCTGTATAATAGTTTAAACCACGAGCTAAAGTAATATCTAATTCAACTTTAATATGTTTAATCTCTATCGTTTTTAAATTGGATAGTAAGAAATTAATTTCTTCAATGCCTTTTTTGCCAATTTCGCTATTCGCTAAAAAGGTATTTAATACGGCAACTTTATCTTCGTTAGATCCAGACAAATCAATCAAAGGCTCTAATTGCTTAATCGCAGACTCAGAAATTCCTTTTTCTTGTAATTCTTTGACGACTCCTTCTTTACCAATTTTATCTAGTTTATCAATGGCAACAGTGATATCAATAATTTTATCGCTGGCGTTTAAAATTTCAGCAATACCACTTAATATTTTTCGGTTATTAAATTTTACTAAAACTGGAATATTTAATTCTGCAAATGATTTATCCATCATGGCAATTAATTCTAATTCATTAATTAATGAGTTAGAACCAATTACATCGGCATCGCATTGATAAAATTCACGGTAACGCCCTTTTTGAGGTTTATCAGCACGCCAAACGGGTTGTATTTGATAGCGTTTAAATGGATACGTAATCGCATGATTATTCATCACTACATAACGTGCAAAAGGAACCGTTAAATCGTAACGTAACGCTTTTTCGGTTAAATGTTCGGAGTTGTATGATTTTTCTAATGACGTTTCAAATTCTTTTCTTAAAACATCTTTTTTATCATCTTTGCTTTCGTGAATTCGAGAGTTTAAAACTTTAAAAATTAATTGATCACCTTCTTCGCCATATTTACCAGTTAAGGTGCTAATGTTTTCCATGCAAGGTGTTTCAATAGGCGCATAACCAAATAATTGAAAATTAGCTTTTACAATATTGAAAATATATTGACGTTTCTGCATTTCTGCAGGTCCGAAATCTCTTGTGCCTCTTGGAATGGATGGTTTCATAAATAAATACTAAAACGTAAAAATATACATTTAAAGAGAGCTTTGCAAAGAAGAAATAAATGTATAAGTGTAGTTATGCTGAACTCGATTCAGCATCTCAATGTTTAAATAAATCAGATTCTGAAACAAGTTCAGAATGACCTCTATTTAAGATGAAGCTCTTCTACTTGTAACACTTCATAATAAGTTGGACTAGTTGGATCAGCATCATATATATATGCAATAATATGGCATTTATCTTTCTTATAAGATGTGTTAATTTGGTAATCTATTTTTGAAATTTTTTCAATTGAATTTAACGGTGCTCCACTGCTAAAAATAGGGTCTCCCCAAGCGCTATTAATAGCTCCTCTTAACACATGACTAAATTCATAATTAGTTATTACTTGACTTCCGGCAGGTAGTCTGTAATCTAATTGTTCTGCAATGATACTATCCTCAGATAACAGAATTACTAGTTTATAAATCCCATTATTACTTGCCAATGATTTTGCTGTTACCTCAGTGTTTAGCTTTAGATTACCTGTATCATATTTGTATTTGATTAGTAGTTGAAACTTTGGACTTGCTGATATTTGAGGAACAACTGCGCCCTCCCAAGAAGTATAAGCCTTTATAAAACCACCAGTTCCATAGCCTATACGGTTAATTAATCCGTTTGGGTTACCTGCGTTTGAAATACCGAATTGTGTATCATATGAAGTGCCTGTTGTAGTTCTAAAATCTGTTGGATAAGTGGGGTTTAAAGAAGCGAAAAAACCAGCATGAATTGCCAATGGTACAATTGATCCTGGATATTTATTCTCCAAATATTTTAATGTATCGGCAGCAGCCGGACAGTTACCGCATTTATGACCAGTATAGTCTTCTACTAAGGCCTTTCTTAAATTTGGATTGGAGTTCGTTGTAGAATCAGAAACATATATATTAGTCGCGGGCCCTGCAGAAGTTGTTGGTTCTACTGGTGGATTTGCATTTTTAACGTAATCACAACTTCCAAAGAAAATCATGATAACTAAAATAACAGCGATTTGATAAATTGTTTTTTTCATTTTTTATATTTTTTAGAAACTAGATGAGATTGATAATGTTAAACCGCTTGAAGAAGGAACCTGTCTGCAAACACCGCCTGCACAGAATACCCCTTCTCGTTGTCGTCCATAACTTATAGATACTCTTGTGGGGCCATTAGTATACCCAATCATTCCAAAATAGTAATGCACCCTTTTTATTTCAACAGGATTATTATAGTTGTATTGATCAGCAACCGTAATGCTCCAATGTGTAGTTGGTGTCCATTCAATTAAGCCGGAAATCCATGAGCCAGTATTGCTTGTAATGTTTTTATCACCATTTGCATCATATTTATGTTCTTTGTAATCATATTCACCAAAGAAACCCTGAGTCTCAAATCTAATGGACGAACCTGTTTTATAACGCCATGTAATATCCAATACACCGATATGCGAAGAAACGTCAGGATGTTCTTCTTTGTTAGGAGTACCAAATCTCACAAGAGATTGATTAAAGAATTGATTCGCGTACATTAAAGTGATTTTTAATTTTTTGCTTAATTTTTTAGTGATTTCAATATTAAAGTCGTGGTAGTATTTTTCCCCTACGTTTCCATAATTTGTGGAATATTTTAAATGTCTTATTGAATCCTGAGACTGATTAAGTCCTGTAGTGTCAAGGGCGTAATAAGAAGAACCATTGATGGTAATATCCATACCATATTTTCCTCCTAGCAATGTTCCTTTTTTAAATTTGTATTGAATTTCGCCTGTACCACCAACTTCACCATTTGGTTGGGTGGCATAGGGGTAATACGCCATTAAGGAATAGGTATGGAATTTACTGAAATCAGGTTGATAATTGATTAAATTGATAGTTGGAGTTTGCATGTCTCTGTTGCTTTTAAAACTCATATTGTCAATCATTTTTCCTGATAACATGATTGAAAAACCATCAGTACCATAGGATGTTGATGCAATAATGGCTTGCCCTTCTTTGTAGCTATTCTTGTTTTCGTATGATGGGTCATTAATTTTATAAGCATATTCAGCATTGAAATTAAAACCTCCCCTTATAATAGTTAAACGACCAGCACTGTTACCAACATTCTCAGGAAGTACTAAGGTTGGACTTTGATCTTGTTGGTATTTACTCACAAAGCTTCCTCCTAAAATTACTTTTGTTTTTGATTTTCCTAAAATAGAATCGAATAATTCCATTAAATTAACTTCACCGTCAACACCTCTTACTACACCTTCAGATAATGAAAAATAAGTTCTTTGTTTTCCAACTAATCCTTTTAAAACAATTCCTTTTTTTGGGGTAAAAATAACACGCATTCCGTCTAAGGCATTGTCGTATAATAAACCTCTGTTTTCATAAGCTCTTAGTGTAATACCACTTCCAAATTGCTCATAAAAATTACCTACAGTAATATCAATATCTTTATGCTGGTATCTTGCAAAACGGTAAGGAACACCAGATCCTTTGTAGCCATCTAAAAAACCTAGCATTGGAGGATTGTAACTTTCGAAACGAACGCCAGCACTAAAGCCACCTTTTTGGTAATTGATATTACCAAATGCATTGTAACGAAATGTTTTGCCTTCAAGTTCTGGAGTTCCAATTATTGTGTCTCTTTGATAATTAGCGGCATCTATTTGAAAGTTTCCATGAATAGCGCCTAATTCATCTTTTAACTGTGCATTGGATGTTCTATAAAATAAACATATAGAAAAAATAAATAATAAGCGTGTAGTGGATTTTATAGACATATATACTTTAATGAAATTGAGTAAATGAAATTAATTGTTACCGTATAATTAATGAGCTAATTTTTCTCCTTTAGCTAATTTTCTAACGTTTTCAAACAATTTTTCTTCATCACCTTCAGCGTATGAATTGTGACTCCAAACAATTTCACCATCCCCATTCACTAAAAATGTATGAGGTACGTTGTTAACGTTCATAGCACGTTTAAAATCTTGATTTTCGTCAATATATACTTCGTATGTCCAACCTTTTACTTTAACGTCAGTTACTACTTTGCCAGAGCTACGAGCATCATCAATTGAAATAGCGATTAATTTCACGCCTGTTTCTTTTACTAATTCGGCATATTCTTCATTAATAGCATCTAGTTCTTTTTTACAAGGCTTGCACCATGTAGCCCAAAAGCTAATAATCATTGGTTTGCCATCGTTTTTAAATGTGTTTGAATTAGTTGCTGAACCATCTAATTTTTTCACGTTAGCTGAAGGAATTTTATCGCCATCTCCTGTTGTAAATGCTGATAAGCTAAGGATGATTGCAGAAGAAAGGATTAATAATTTTTTCATGAGTATATAATTTTTTTTGTTTACAATAGATATTCGTTAAACAAATATAGTTATTTAGCCCCTTAACTAAATCAATAAAAGTTCCATAATTGAGCTTTAAAATTGGATTCTTAAATGAGGTTTTTTTAGATAGGATTTACACTTTTCCGTTGTATTTCCTTAAAAACCATTCAATTGACAGGAATGCTAAAATGACAAAAAACAACCATTTGAGGTTTACTAAGTCGGTTAATTGTTTATGTGAATAGGTAATAGATTTAATGGAATCGCTAGCTAAAATCTCTTTTTGTAATTCTTCTAATTGATTTTTGTAAAATAATTTACCCCCACTTTGTTTACTAATTTGATATAACAATTGATGATTAGCAACAGTATTGATTCTTTCGGATACTATTTCTTTAATAATGATGATGCCCGATTTAGTATATAGCTTATCACCAAATTTTACTTTTGCTTCATAGCTATACTCTCCTGCTGGAAATTGGCCAGCCGATAAACTATACATGGTTTGTTTTTTATTGAATGTATAATTGTATGTTTTGTTTTTATTATCTTTTAATATTAATGTCACATCGGGTTCTGTTACTAGCTCATAACTTTGGTTATATACTTCGGCAGTAAAGTCAATCGCTTCATTTTCATTAATAATTTTTTTAGTAAACACTCTAAAGAAACTTTTATCAGCTTTTACTGATAAATACTGAACGGTTTTACTAATTAACTCATTAAATAAATTATGATTACCGTGGTCGGCATAATCTCTCATGCGCCATTTCCAAATACCGTCACCAAAAAATTGTGCTGTTTTCACGCCATTAATTTCTGTAAATAGTAATAATGGATCTTCAGTTTCTACAACGCCTATTTTTTGCGCAATTAAAATATTGGCTCCGTTTACAACAGCTCCATTTCTAAAAGGTGCTGCAACTGCTGGAAAATTTTTGATGTAACTTTTTAATTCATCACTTAAGGTGAATAGTGAAAATTCTTTTTGATATACTCCCTCTGCATCATTGCTTTTACTACTAAATAAGGTTTTGGTGGATGAAGCGCTATTAGCTCCAATATAAAAAACAGATTGATTATTGGCTTTTAGTTCATTATTAATGCGCTGAGGTATATTATTTACTTGATGAATAATAATTAATGAGTAAGGTTTTAATGGTTTTGTAAATTCATTAATTAAAGCAACTTCTACTTCATAGGTTTGAGGAGCGCTGATACTTTGCTCTAAAGCTGCTATGTCAGGATGTGGAGCATTAGCTAAGATTAAAACTTTTTCTCTATTGTCAATTACATCAATAATAAACGATTGAGTATTATTTTGAATGTTTTTATCTTCGTTAATAGTAGAAATGGAAACTGTGTATTTTTGAATACCAGATTTATCAGCTTCTAATAAATAATTTAAGGTATTGCTAAATGAATTTGAGTTGATGGTTATGTTTTCTGATTTTAAAACTTTACCATTATTTGAAATGGAAACATTTACCGATTTATCTTTTAAATCAATTGCATTTACAACAACCTCCACCGGAAATGTATTTCCTAAATAAGCGACCTGATTGTGATTAATAGTTTGTATCCATACATCTTTTAATGGAATGGTATCTCCTAAAGCAATGGTATAAATTGGTGTATTAAATTTTTCGGTACTATAAAGTGGATTTGTTCCTTTATTGTAAATACCATCTGTAGCTAAGATAATAGCTCCAATGTTTTTGTTGGCGTAATTATTTTCTATATCTAGAAATAGTTTTGAGATATCCGTTTCCTTACCTTTAAAATCAAATGTTTCGGATGCTTTTGATTCTGAATCAAATTGATAGGATTTGATATCGTATTTGTCTTTTACATTATTTATAAAAGACGTTAATGCTTTGGCGTATTCATTTTTAAGTTCGGCAGAGTCCTTACCAGCTAAAATAGAGGAGGAGTTATCCTGAGCTAAAATGATGACAGGCTTTTCGGTTTCATTAACTAAACGTTTGATGAAAACATCGAGTAATAATAAGGCTATTAGGCTAATAGAAACAAAACGTAATGTCGCTAAACCGTATAATAAAGTTTTTGAGCGTTCTGAGTTTTGTTTATCTCTCACATATAGTATGGCAGAAAAAACAAACCCTGCTACCAAACATAACAGGGTGTAATACCAAGGATAATTAGAGATAAATTCCATTTTTAAAAGTATCTAAGATTTAAGATGTAAGTATTAAGATTTCAAATTCATTGATGTACATATATCTTAATACTTTAATCTTATATCTTTTTTATGTAAGCATTCCTCCGCAAATATTAATGCATTGTCCAGTAATATATGCACTCATATCGCTTGCTAAAAATAAAGTTAAGTTGGCTACGTCTTCTGCTGTTCCACCACGTTTCAAAGGAATAGAATCTCTCCATGATTGAACTGTTTTTTCATCTAAAGCACCTGTCATTTCAGTTTCAATAAAACCTGGTGCAATGGCGTTACTTCTAATATTACGAGAACCTAACTCTAATGCAACTGATTTTGTAAATCCAATAATTCCTGCTTTGGATGCTGAATAATTAGTTTGTCCTGCATTTCCTTTCACACCAACAACAGAACTCATATTAATGATAGAGCCACTGCGTGCTTTTAACATTGGCTTTTGAACCGCTTTTGTTAAGTTAAATACTGACTTTAAGTTAGCGTTAATTACTTCGTCCCATTGCTGTTCGCTCATACGCATTAATAATGTATCACGAGTAATACCAGCATTATTTACTAATACATCTACTGTTCCAAATTCAGCAACCACATCTGTTACTAATTGGTCAGCAGCTTTAAAATCAGCAGCATCACTTTGATAACCTTTTACTTTAACTCCATATTTAGATGTTAATTCAGTTTCAAAAGCTTTTGCTTTTTCAATAGATGATAAAAATGTAAAAGCAATATTGCAACCTTGCTCAGCAAATTTTTCAGCAATTCCTTTTCCAATTCCTCTTGATGCGCCAGTAATGATCGCTACTTTATTTTGTAATAATTTCATAAATCTTAATAAATTAAAGCCTAAATATACAAATTATCATATTAAGTATATTTTGATAAAAAGCTAAAGTTTTAAACGGCTTTTAACGAATTAATATGTCACTTTTTTGTTTTGGACGTTTGTTTTCGAGCCAAACAAAATGCCTCAACCTCATGTCTTCGTCTTTCACTTCTGTTAATGGAAATACGGTAGATTCAGGTTTGTTTCTAAACGTTGTTCTATCAACTCCACCATCATTAAACCAAACGGTTAAATCGCTGCAAATAGTTTTGTTAACTCCTTTATAGTTTTTCTTTTGTTTTACGTAATAAATAATTTGAGCATTACCTACTACATTTAATTTGCGAATGGTATCGTTAGCGATAAAACCTTCTATTCGTTTACCTTCTATTTGATTAAATTTATTGGCATCCAAGCTATCTGCTTTTTGTATCACAATAGCGTTATTTAATAATTCAAAATACTTCACTCCTTTTTTACTAGTGGTAAGTTTCATGAGTTTAGCACTTACTTGCCCATTTTTTGTCCATAATACTGGCGAATTATACATGGTGATTAACGAGTCGTGAGTATTGTAGGTTAAGGAATCGCACATGCCTTGTAAATCTGTTTTAAATAGTTTTACATGGCGGTAGGCTTTTACATAAGAGTGTGTTGAATCGGGCTTTTCATAAAACAAGGTATCTGCCGATAAAAACAAGGTGTCTTTCTCTAAAATTTTTCCAAAAATGGCATTTTGAGTCACAATGGCTTTATTCGTTTTTTCGTAATATTCCGCAAAATTCCCTGTAATAATAGATTTGTTAGTTGTGTCAATAATACGAACGTTTTTAGTTACTCTACCGTATCCCTTTTTGCGGTCGTAAAAAATACTATCGCCATAAAGCTTTTGGCTTTTTGTGACAATTAAAGAGTTTTTACTAAATCTCGAAATTTCCTTATCGGTATCGTACCAGCCATTTTCGCAATAAATATAATTTTCTTTACTGGTAATAATAGAAGGCCCAATAAAGTAAGAGGTTTTATTAATCGTATTATACCTTAAGGTATCGCCACGCATTTTAATTTCAGTATTAGTTAATTCTACATCATAATGAAACGTAATGTCTTTACTGGCCGAATAATAATGTCCATTTTTACTAATCAACGTATTTTCTTTGTTTACTATTTTTCCTCCATCGTAATAACTAGCTACTGAGTTTCCAATATCATATATTAAAGTATTCGTAGTAAGTGTCATGTCTTTTTCAATACAGCGCACATTACCTTTCATGTTTGCTAGTTTTGTATTGGCGTCGTATCTTAAAGAATCTCCATACACAAAAATACTATCACCTTTAATAATGCTAATGTGTCCGTAAGCAATTAGTTTTTTATCGCTAAATAAATAAGCACTATCACAACGCATCACAGCGCCATCGTGTTCGCATTCTACATCGCCAATTAATCGTCGGGCATCAATACCTAACGATTTATCGTAGGATAAGCGCTTAGCATGTTTGATGTTAATTAATTTAGGTTCCTTCTTGTCTCCAACTGGTATTTTAGTTTGAGATAATCCAATAAACGATAATAGTAAGAAAGTACCAATCAGTAAAAGGCTCTTTTTACAATATAGATTTAAAGAAAGGATGTGTTTTAAGTTCATTTTCAGCCATAAATTTAATCATATATCTCTTATTTATAGATATGTTATGGTTTTTTAAGAGAAAAACGCAAAATTAAGAGTGTTTAAATTAACCACATAGTCACATAGATTTTTTGAGTTATTTAGTGATGTTAAAACGTATAAGCAACATAGTATGGAAGCGTCGCTTCCTATGTGCTACTGCAATATCTAGTAATTACAATTTATCCAGATCAACTATGTGTCTATGTGGTTTAAAATTGCCTCTAATTTTTAAATCTTACTTCTAAAATCTCTTATTTAAAGATATGTTATGGTTTTTTTAAGAAAAAGAAACAAATAGGAATGTTTATTTAAACACATAGTCACATAGACTTTTGAGTTTATTTAGTGATACTAAAACCTATAAGTACACTTAGTTTGGAAGCGTCGCTTCCAATGAGCTACTGCAATATTTAGTATTTACAATTTATCCAGATTAACTATGTGCCTATGTGGTTTAAAATTGCCTCTAATTTTTAAATCTTACTTCTAAAATCTCTTATCTTTGCCCACTATGAGTAAAATAAAGAAAAATATTTTTATGGAGAATGCCGAGATTGTCGACATCTCTTCGGAAGGTAAATCAGTTGCCAAAGTGGATGGAATGGTAATTTTTGTGGATGGCGGAGTGCCAGGTGATGTGGCTGACGTGATGATTACCCGTAAAAAAAATAATTATGCAGAGGGGCATGTTGTTACTTTAAAACAAGCTTCGCCTAATAGATTACAACCTAAATGCGAACATTTTGGATATTGTGGTGGTTGCAAGTGGCAACACATGAATTACGAAACTCAATTATTTTTTAAACAAAAAACAGTGGCTGATGCTTTAACACGTATTGGTCATTTAGATATATCAACTCTTAAACCCATTTTTGCTAATAAAGAGAGTTATTTTTATCGTAATAAATTAGAATTTTCTTTTTCAGATAAAAAATGGTTAACCAATGAAGAGGTGAAGAGTGGTGTGGAGATTGATAATCGCAATGCATTAGGATTTCACATTCCTAAAATGTTCGATAAAATATTGGATATTAAAAATTGCTATTTACAAGAAGAGCCTTCTAATTCTATTCGCAACGAAATACGTGATTTTGCCAATAAACATGGATTAACTTTTTTTGGAGTAAGAAATAAAACAGGATTGTTACGTACATTAATGATTCGTTCATCTAGTAATGGAGAGTTAATGGTATTGATTCAGTTTTTTGAGAACCAACCAGAAAATATCGAATTGTTATTAAATCATTTAAAAATAACATTTCCTCAAATCACCTCTTTGCAATATGTGATTAACCAAAAAGGAAACGACACTTTACAGGATTTGGATATTATTACTTTTTATGGTCGTGATCATATTTTTGAGGAAATGGAAGGATTGAAATTTAAAATATCTGCTAAATCTTTTTATCAAACCAACTCGCCACAAGCTTATGAGTTATATAAAATAACTCGCAATTTGTGTGGGTTAACAGGTAATGAAGTGGTATATGATTTATACACAGGAACTGGAACCATTGCCAATTTTGTGGCTAAAAAAGCAAAACAAGTAGTAGGGGTTGAGTATGTAGAGGATGCGGTGATTGATGCAAAAAATAATTCGGAGTTTAATGGCATCACAAATACCTTGTTTTATGCAGGAGATATGAAAGATGTTTTGAATGAAGATTTTGTAGCCAAGCACGGAAAACCAGATGTAATTATTACTGATCCGCCACGAGCAGGAATGCATGAGGATGTCGTAAGAGTAATATTAAAAGCAGCGCCACCAAAAATTGTATATGTGAGTTGTAATCCAGCTACTCAAGCAAGAGATTTGGCAATGATGATGGAGCATTACGAAATTAAAGAAATTCAACCTGTAGATATGTTCCCACAAACTGCCCATGTGGAGAATGTGGTGTTACTGGAAAGAAGATAGTCATTACCAATGACTTAGGCTTTGTTGAAATAAAAATGAGTGTTTTTTCATTTTTCTTGTAACCATTTTATATAAATAGAGGTTTAATGATACAGATACAAACCTTTAATTTAATATAAACCATGACAGCTACATTTGAAACCATTGCTAAAGAAAAAATTGAAACACTAAAGTTTCCTAATGATGAGGTTTTAAAAGATAAAGATTTAATTAATGAAAGAGAATCTGAATTAAACAGAGCTTTGTCTTTGGGTAATTTAGAACATACAAAAATTAAAATTTATTTCGAAGACGACCAATCTCGTAAATTAGTAGAAACAACTGTTTGGGGTGTAACCGACAAACGAGTAATTTTAAAACAAGGAGTGGTCATTCCAATTAATCGAGTTCATAAAATTTCACTTTAGAGTTTTATAACTTATGAAAAAATCCCGCTGAGTTTAGGCAGCGGGATTTTTTTGTTTTCTAACGTGAACGTATTTATTTTGCTTTACCAATTAAGGTTACATGTCCTGTTTTTATAAGTTTTTCTCCCGACATGGCAGTTATTTCAGCTTGATATACGTAAACTCCTTGTTCGCATACTTTGCCATTTTTGGTTCCATCCCAACCAATCACTGTATCATTACTCTTAAATACCAAGTGACCCCATCTATCAAAAATGCTAAGTTTAATTTCGCTAATCGCATATCCCACTGGGATAAATACCTCATTTAAAATATCGCCATCTGGTGTAAAGGCGTTTGGTATATAAACGTTCCATTCTTTAGTGACTGTTACGCAAACGACATCTGTATTTTTGCAACCAAATGGGCTAATGGCTTCTAACGTATAGCACGTATTATTTTGAGGATTTACAGTAACCGTTGGGCAGTAATTGCATGTCAATGGCGTGCCATCCGAAGCACTCACAAATCCTAATTGCACATAATCACTTCCAGTACCAAATAAAGTAACCGTATTATCAATATTAATGGTCGTGTCTTCACCTGCATAAACCGTTGGTAATGGATTTACTGTTACTTGTAAGGTATTTGTTCCTGTACAATTATTTGAAGAGGTTCCTGTTATTGTATAAATAAACACTCCAGAACCTTGAGGGAAAACATTGGTAGTTGAATCATGAATATCTATAACTCCAATGTTTGGGCTCCATGTATAAGTATTGGCACCAATAGCATATAATAAAGCATTGCTTCCTTCACAAATAATTTGATTAGCTCCAGCAATTACGGTAGGATTTGGTATTGCATTTACTTTTATTGTATTAGACGAGGTACATAAAAAAGGAGCCGTTCCATTAGTGCCAACAACCGTATAGGTGGTTGTTAATATAGGTGAAGCTTCAGTAGTGTTTCCGTTTACATTACTTAAAGTAGCACTTGGCGACCATGTATAATTAGTGGCACCACTAGCAGTAAGTGTGGATGTTTTTCCCGAACAAACAGTGATTGGATTAGCAGAAGTGGTAATAGTAGGAGTAGGAACTACGGTTAATATTGTTGAAGATGTTCCTATACAACCCAAAGTACTTGCCCCCACAACGCTATACGTTGTTGTAGTATTTGGATTTGCATTTACAGTGGTTCCAGTGGCAGCATTTAAGTTAGCCGTAGGCGCCCATGTATATGTACTTGCGCCACTAGCCGTTAAAATAGAAGAGCTACCGCTACAAATTACCGAAGGGGAAGAGACAATACTTACCACAGGATTAGTAGTGACTGTAACCACAACTTGTGTTGAATTTGTACAAGTACTAGTTGCTCCAATAACTGTGTAGGTTTCGGTAGATGGAGTGGTTGAGGTAACGGTTCCTCCATTTGCTGAACTTAAAGTTAAACTTGGTGTCCAAGTATAAGAAGTGGCGCCACTAGCCGTTAATGAAGTACTTCCTAATGGACAAATTGTTGGTGTGCTTGCTGATGCTGTCACTACAACAGTATTATTTACAACAATAGATAGTGTATTGCTATTAGTACATCCAGCCGATGAGGTAGCATCAATTGTATAGGTTGTAGTAATCGAAGGTGTGCAAATTACACTAGAGGCAGTGTTTGTATTTAAAAATACGTTTGGTGACCAAGTATAAGTATTGGCTCCGTTAACTGTTAATGTATTAGTAGATAGTGGACATACGGTTGAGGTAGCACTTGTAACTAAAGTAGGTAATGGATTAACTGTAATGGCAGTAACCGTACCATTAATACAGCCATTGGCATCTACACCTGCTACTGTATAATTCTGAGTAACAGTAGGAGTGCCAGTTACAACAGAACCAGTGGTAGCGCTTAAACCTGTTCCTGGAATCCAACTATAAGTTGTAGCACCATTGGCCGTTAAAGTAGCGGTTTGTTGTCCCACACAAATACTAGCACTATTGACGGTAACAGTTGGTAATGGGTTTACAGTAATGGCTGTAACAGTTGCGTTTACACATCCGTTGGCATCCATACCGCCTACGGTATAATTTTCGGTAGCGCTTGGTGTACCAGTTACAACTGAACCAGTTGATGAACTTAAATTGGCGGTTGGAATCCAGCTATAAGTTGTAGCTCCGTTGGCTGTTAAAGTAGCCGTTTGTTGTCCTACACAAATGGTAGAACTATTAACGGTTATAGTAGGTAAACTGTTCACTGTTATAGTTGATGTTGTATTACTAGTACAACCATTTGCATCAGTTCCTGTAATTGAATAAGATTGAGTAAGGGTTGGTGTTCCGGTAACTAACGAACCAGTACTTGCACTTAAATCAGTGCTAGGTGTCCAACTATAACTTGTGGCACCGTTAGCAGTTAAAGTGGCCGTTTGTTGTCCAATACAAATAGATGCAGTGTTTACCGTAATTGTTGGAAGGGGATTAACAGTAATGGTAGATGTTGTATCAGCAAGGCAACCATTAATATCGGTTCCTGTTACGGTAAAATTTTGCGTAGAAACTGGAGTTCCAGTCACTACCGAACCGCTAGTTGCGCTTAATCCTGCCGACCAAGTGTAAGTGCTAGCTCCGTTAGCTGTTAATGTTGCTGTTTGTTGTCCAACGCAAATAGTTGAATTGTTTACAGTTACGGTAGGAGAAGGATGAACAACAACCGTTGTTGTAGCGGTGTTCGGACATCCATCTGCACTTAATCCAGTAACAGAGTAGGTGGTGGTGGTAGCAGGTGTAGGAGCAATTGTACTAGTTGTGGCTCCGTTACTCCATGAATACGTTGCTGCACCATTACCTATTAATTCTATTGGATCACCTGGACAAATGGGTTGATTTTGACATTCGGTATCCATCACACCAAAGGCAAGATTAATATAGTTTTCATTGTTGCTATAATCAAATGAAATACACGAATGAGTTCCAGGAAATCTGATGATTGTAAATCCTTCGGCACCTATCAATGTTGTTGGGTTTACATAGGTCATATTGATACCATTCCATAAAACTTGATAAGGAACAGAGGTTGTGATGGTAATTGGAAGAACAGCTTGTCCAATACTAGCAAATGCTATTTGTGGATTAATAACAGGTTGGCTAAAACAAAAATTAAATGTTCCTGCTAAATCATTTCTAATAGTGGTTGCTGCAATTGGCACGCTATAACTTACTGGAAACGTACCACCACTAAACATAGATGGCGTTGTTGATAATCCACCGCCAGAATGAGTGGCATTAAATGTAATGCCATTTGGTAAATTACCTTGAGCTAATCCTGGAGTAACTGAGGTTACATTTAACCAGTTTAAAATACTAGTATCACACAAACTATTTTTTTGCACAATGTAAACGTTTGGAGGGAATCCATTTCCAGACATGTTAACAGAAATTGTATTAGTTCCTGCACAACCTCCTGAAGAACCTTGAACCGTATAAGTAGTTGGAACAGTAGGTGTGGCTACAACCACACTTCCGTTTGCTGAACTTAAAGATGATGATGGAGACCAAGTATAAGAGGTTGTGCCACTCGCTGTTAAGGTTGCTGATTGAGAAGGACAAATAGTAACGTTGGGAGAAACACTAATTGTTGGAACAGGATTAACTGTGATAGCAGTGGTAGTGCCACTTATACAGCCGTTTAGGTCAGTTCCAATAACTGTGTAATTTTGAGTAGCGCTAGGAGTTCCAGTCACTACAGAACCTGTTGTGGCATTTAAGCCAGTTCCTGGAATCCAGCTATATGTGGATGCACCATTAGCAGTTAAGGTAGCTGTTTGTTGTCCTGCACAAATAGTAGAACTATTTACGGTTACTGTTGGCAAAGGATTAACGCTTATTGTTGCGATAGCAGATTGTGGGCAAGAATATCTATCTTCTGAAAACACAGTGAATGTATTAGCTGAAAGAGAAGTTACTGTAATTTGATCAGTGTTACCAGGAGTACTTGTATTTGAAAAAGTTTCAGTTCCTGATTGAACCCATGTGTAAGTATATCCTGGAGAACCTAATAGAGTACTTGCATTTAACGTGACGTTAGTTCCAGGACAATGAATAGTTGGAGTAGTTACTGTAACCTGTGGACAGATATTAATTTCAATTACGGATAAAGAATTATAACCCGAACAATTTAAATCATTCCAACTACCATCAGGGTAAATTTGCGTACAATCTTCACCACCAGCATCATTTGGTTCGCCAGGTGCCCAGTTTGAATAAGAAAGTGGAGCGCCATCGTACCAAACAAAAGTTCCTTCAGTCAAAGCATCACTATATCCAATCCAAACTACGTTTGATGAAAAACCTTGATTAGATAATGCTTGAACTAAGTCAGCATTTTCAGAAGCCGATTGCACTGAAATTAAATTTGCGCCAAAAGATTGCGCGTATGCTTGAGCTTGTGGCCCTGTCATAAATTGAGGATTAATAAAATATAAACTACAAGCATTGTTCATTCCTAATAATTCAATATTTCCAGCAGCAGTTAAAGTAGATTTAATTAAGGCGATATTACATGAACTAGAAACACATGCTCCAATTCCAACAGATATAGTTGCCACACCAGTACATGTTCCAGTTGAACCTAATACAGTGTAGGTTGTGTTACCTAAAGGAGATGCTGTTACATTTGATCCATTAGCAGAGCTTAACGTAGCGGATGGAAACCAAGTGTAGGTTGTAGCACCATTGGCATCTAACAATGCTGATGATCCAGGACAAACAGTTGGGGTATTTGATGAAAGGGTTAACGTTAAAGCGCCCCCAATAGTTACGTTAGCTGTAGCAGAACCAGTACATGTTCCTGTTGATCCAATAACAGTGTAAGTAGTTGATGTTGTGGGACTAGCAACAACACTTGTTCCGTTACTAGCGCTTAAACTAGCTGATGGACTCCACGTGTAATTTGTTGCACCGCTTACGCTAAGTGTTGTAGCGCCGCCTGCACAAACGGTTGATGATGCAGGAGTAACAGTTAAATTAATAGCAGGGTTTAAGCTAACAGTGATTGCTGCCGTTGCAGTTCCACAACTGCCTGTTGCCGTAACAGAAACTGTTCCTGCTGTAGCACCAAAGTTTACTGTAATAGCATTTGAATTTGTAGGTGCAGAAGTAATAGTTGCTCCTGCTGGTACAGACCAAGTATAGTTAGTACTGGCAACGTTAGTAACTGAATAAGTGACTCCAGTTTGGTTAGGGCAAATGGTAGTTGTACCGCTTATTGCTCCAATAGCAGGCGGAGTTCCACCAACTACTACTTGAACGGTTGAAGTTTGGTTACCACTACATCCTGGTGAACTAACACTATAAGTTGTTGTGATACTTGGTGTTGCAATAACAGTTCCACCATTTACTGTATTTAATGAGGCACCAGGCGTCCACGTATAAGTTGTTCCTCCAGTTGCGGTTAATGTGCTACTTTGTCCAGGGCAAATAGTAGTTGTTGGAGATACAGTTAATGCTGGAGTTGCTGGTAATACAGTAATAGTTAAGTTCTTGGTGTTACTGCAAGTATTAATTAAACCAGACGCGTTTAAACTGATATTATATGTTCCAGGAGCGGTGTATGTATGAACTGGACTAAATGCTGAAGCAGGACTTCCGCCTAAATAAAAAGCTGTTCCTCCATCACCAAATGTCCAGAGGTAAGTAGCAAATGTTCCTTGATTAGAAGTTGTTTGGCATAAAAATGATCCACAAGTACATTGATTAATTCCTAAACCACCTGTACTACAAGGGTAAGTTGAAGTATTTGTAAAAGTGACTGCTGTTCCAGCGCAAACCGTTAATGAAGGTAATGCAGTGAAGTTTGCAATAGGAGCATCGGTTACAGTTACAGCTTTTGTCACAGTGGCTGTTCCGCAGGCACCATAACTTACCACTAATTGAAAATTTAACGTTCCTGCATTATTAGCTGTAATGGAAATAGTTTGATTATTTTGTTGACCAGCAGGTACTGCCGCACCTGTCCATGTATAAGAAATAGCACTTGAAGATGATAAGGCAAATGTTGAGCCTTTACAAACAGTTGATGGGCCTGTAATGACTGGTGTAGCAGGAGCTACGTTAAACGAAACGGTTGTGGTTGGCATAGCATTTCCACAGTTGTCAATTAAACTATTACCATCAGAACCTGCATGAGCGTTTAATATCCATGGGCCACCACCAGTTAAAGCTGGAGAAATGGTAAAAGTAATTTGTGCCGTTGAGCTACCACAATTTACACCACTTGCTCCAGAAATAGTGTATGGTCCACCAGTTCCAGAAATAGAAATATCAGAGCCATTAGCCGCAATAGAAGCGCATGTAATTTGTTCGCTAGTATTTAAAGTTAACACATTACTACCACAAGGAGCTGTTACACTTGCTAATGTTGGAGGAGTAACATCAAAAATACTGGCAGTACCAGGTGTAAAATCAAGTGTATAGCCATTTGAAGAGGAGGAGTAATTACTAATAATTAACACATAAGTTTGTCCAACAGCAGTTGCTAAAACGGTACTTTGATTTGGCCCACTTGCTGGTTCAGAAGCATTAGTGCCTGAAGATGATAATCCTGTAACTCCTCCTGTTGCTGAGAAATTACAACGAATAGGAGTTAAAGCTCCACTACTGATAGCAGAACAATTTGTTCCAGTTAAGTTATATAATGCAAAGTCATAATCTTGTCCAATAACATTAGGTGTAATGTTAAAAGCAATATTACCCGCTGAACTACTAGTAAATGTATACCAAACAGAGTTTAATTCGTTACTTCCTAAACAAGTATTGCTGGGAATTTCCTGACTAGAGCCATTACCAGAATAAGATGCTGATGTAGTATAAATATTTTGACATACAGGAATGGCACTGTTACATTGTTGCTCAGGACCAGTAGTTAAAATAACAGGAGTTGAACCAGAACTAGTTCTTGCACTAGATAAGTATGGAGCATTACTTTCTTTTAAGCGAATTTTTTCAGCAATTGGCAAATTATCATACTGATTTTGAGCAATTGTTGAAATTGAAAATAACAAGAATAATAAGTGTAAATATTTTTTTAGTTTCATTTTTGATTTTATGTATTAAGCAGCCTAAAAATAAGAATAAATGCTCAGTTACATATGTTAATCTGATTAAGAAATGCTTATGGGTATGTAAAAGTAACGTTTAGGCAAGTGAACGATTTATTTAACATATAATTTTAGAAGAAAAGAACATTAAAGTGGCATCTTAAGTCTGAAAAACCACTTAATTAAATAAATTACTATTTTAGCTTCAGTTTTACGATATCGTTTTAGGTAAATGACAGGCCTTAAATGATTTTTTTCACATAAACGAGATAAAATATTATGAAATTATTGGTTCGACCACCTCAGTTATTAAGAAGCTTTTATAGAGGCTCTTTATGGCGTATGGATAAAAAAGAACCCATTATTTATTTAACATTTGATGATGGCCCAGTTCCAGAATTAACCCCTTGGGTTTTAGATGTTTTAAAGGAATATAATGTGAAAGCAACCTTTTTTTGTGTAGGCGATAACATCACTAAAAATCCAATTATTTTTGAGCGTATGTTGCAAGAAGGACATCAAATAGGTAATCATACCTATAATCATGTGAAGGGTTGGGAAATGAGTAAAGGAAAATATTTAGAAAATATTGAAAAATGCCAACTTTTAACCAAAACTAATTTATTTAGACCTCCCTATGGAAGAATAAAAAAAAGCCAGTTTATGGCACTTAACAAGGAATATAAGGTGGTTTTTTGGGATGTTTTAAGCTATGATTACGATAAAATGACCTCTCCTAAAAAATGTTTAGATAACAGCATCAGATATACCAGAAATGGAAGCGTAATTGTTTTTCATGACAATGTTAAAGCACAAAAAAATTTAAAATTTGCTCTTCCTCAATATATCGAACATTTTTTGAAATTAAATTATAAATTTGCAGTTCTTTAATTAATTAAAAATGAAATCAGCGTACTATATTTTATTTCTTTTAACACTTGGAATGTTTTCATGTAAGACAGGAACTCCTGAAAAATCTGAAACTTTTAAAGTTTGGGGTAACTGCGAAAAATGTAAAGTTACTATTGAGACAGCCTGTACTGTAGATGGTGTGACTGAAAAAGAATGGAACGTTGAGTCAAAACTAATGACTGTAAAATTTGATACCACTAAAATTACTTTAAATGGTATTGAGGAATTAATTGCTAAAGCTGGTTACGATAATGATGGTTATTATGGAGATGATTACGCTTATGGTAAATTAGCATCTTGTTGTCAATACGAACGTAAGCCGTTTGAATTAAAATAAATTTCAATTCTTGTTTTTTATTAGTAATTTAATGTGGTTGATTTAAACTTCAGTGAAGACGCATGAATTATATTAAAATATTATTTTGGTTTCAAACTATAGCATTACTATTGTTATTATCATGCACTTCTCAAAAAGTAAATCAAACTAGCACCGATCGACTTTATAAAAAAGAAAACAACGAGCTTGCTGCTAAATACACTATCTATCATGTTAATGATAGTGTTAGTCAATTGTATTACGATATTTCAAACGAGTCGTTACTTTATAAAAAAACAGATACAAGCGCTGCTTTTTATAGCAATGTTAAACTATTACTAAAAGTAAGTCCTGAAGATAATCTTGGATTAACTTTAGATACAGCGTCGGTTTTAATTATAGATAAACAAACAGATGCTATAGTAAAATATTTAAAAGGAGATGTTTTATTTAAATTAAAAAAAGGTTCGAATTATTATATTGATATTAATGTGATGGATATTAATAAAAAAATAATCTATACCCATAGCGAGTATTCAAACAAAACTTCAGTAGAAACTCGTCAAAACTTTTTAATGACGAATACAAGAGATGAGGTATTATTTTCATCTTATTATAAGCCAAATGAAGTTGTATATGCTCAATCCAACCGAAATAAAGAAAAATTATACGAGGTCGATTATTTTAAATCCAATTTTAGATTAGCTCCGCCTCCTTTTTCAACAGAGTCTATGCAGCATTTTAGTTATAAGCCTGATTCTGTATTTAGTCTTTATTTAAAGCGTGAAAAGTTTGAGATTGCCTTACCTCAAAATGGGTTTTATCATCTAAAAACAAATAATGAAACGAAAGAAGGAGTCACTTTTTTTGTCTATGAATCTTCTTTTCCTAAAATAAAAAATACGGAGCAAATGATTATGGCTACAAGATTTATCATGGCAAAAAAAGAATATGATAATTGTATGATGGCTTCAGATAAAAAAGCGGCTATTGATAAATTTTGGTTAGATATTAGTGGAAGTAATGAAAGAGCAAAAGAATTGATTCGTAAATATTATGGCAGAGTGCAAGAAGCTAATAAATTATTTACGAGTTTTCAGGAAGGATGGAAAACAGATAGAGGTATGATATATGTTGTGTTTGGCGCTCCTAATAAAGTAACGAAAAGAAAAAATGGTGAAGTATGGACTTATGGGGAAATTGACAACCCTAATTCAATTGTATTTCCTTTTGTTAAAGTAATCAATCCATTTACAGATAATGATTATTATTTAGAAAGAAATGAAACGTTTAAAGCGCCTTGGTATCAAGCGGTTGATATGTGGCGACAGGGAAGAATTTATTTAGATAACTAATATTTACTCAACCTTATCAGTTTCTAAGACACGTAATTTTACAGTCTCAACAGTTTGTTTTTTTCTTTGAAGAACAGTGATTTCATAGCCACCATATTGCCTTTTTTCATTAACACCAGGAATTCTCCCCCATAAGAAATTTATTAAGCCTGATATAGTTTCGTATTTCGGACTTTCTGGTAAAGACATCGGTAAAGATTCATTGACATCTCCAATACTACTATGCGCATTGACAATATATTCAGTTTCGCTTTTCTTTTCAACGGTTGGTTTTTCTTCATCATGTTCATCCTGAATTTCACCAACTAATTCTTCAATAATATCTTCCATGGTTACAATGCCCGCTGTTGCTCCAAATTCGTTGGTAACAATGGCAATTTGCATATGTAATTTTTGAAAGTCACGTAATAAATCATTAATCTTCATGCTTTCAGGCACAAAGTGTGCTGGACGCATAATATCTTTAATGGTTCTAAATTTTTTTGAAATTAATTCTTTAAATAAATCTTTAGCATAAATAACCCCAATAATATTGTCAATGTCACCTAAGTAAATCGGATAACGAGAAAAACCTTCGTCGGAAATTTTTTGAACAATACCCTCCTTGTCTAAAGCTTCAATATCAATAGCGGTTACACGATTTTGAGGAACCATAATTTGTTTTACTAGGCGATCGTCAAAATCAAATACATTTTGTATTAATTCATTTTCGCTTGGTTTAATAGCGCCACCTTCTTCACTTTCGGTTAATATTAAACGAAGTTCTTCTTCCGTATGAACATCTTCTTCTCCAACTTTTTTGATGCCTAACATTCTTAAAAACATGTTTGACGACTGATTTAATAACCAGATGAATGGGGCAAATACAAAGTAAAAAATGCGCATAGGCCACGAAATGAATAACGTCATTTCTAATGGATATTTAATACCAAACATTTTAGGAACTTGTTCGCCAATAGTAATATGAAAAAAAGTAATTAACGAAAAGGCGATTGGAACAGTAACAACGTGAGGATTAACTGTAATGTTCATGTTAGCGAAAATATTACCAACAATATCACTCATCACGTGTTCTCCAAAAGCACCCAAGCCTAAGCTCGCTAAGGTAATTCCAAGTTGTGTAGCAGATAAATAAGAATCTAATTTGCTAACTAATTGTTGCGCTACTTTTGCTCTTTTACTTCCCTTTTGAGCAAGTAAATCAATTTGTGAGGAACGAACTTTAACAAGGGCAAATTCTGCTGCTACAAAGAAACCGTTTAATAGAACCAATAAAAAAGTAAGAAATAAATCTGCTAACATATATGAATAATATCCTTATGCAAATATAGCAATAGAATTGGAGATATTGAAACTGTGCTAAAAATGAGGTTATTTAAGCTTTTTAGCCAATTCAGCTTCTTTGTGAGAAATAGCTTGTTTTAATAATTCTATTTCTTCCATTAATTTTTGAGGACTTGTTTCCTCTCCATCATTCCATAACTTATTAGTAAAATATGGTTTTTCGCTATAGTTAATTTTGATATTGTTATCTCTAAAGAAACTATATAATGGAACTTTTAAATTTTTAGAAATATCTTCAAGATATCTTAACTCAAGAGTTTTGTTAGCCAATCCATCTTCTAACAGTTCTTCTGATAGATTTAAATAATCTGCCAACTGCTTAAAGGTGTAGTTTTCTTTAATTAATATGTCTTCTATTTTACTTCTCAAAGCATTCATTACACTAAGTTACAAATTTAAATAATATAATTAGCAAACACAGAATTGAAATTTAAATAAAACTATCTCAAAATAACTAATCTATTGGCGTCAAGTTTTATAAAAATAAATAGCAATATTGTAAATGACCAAAGTGATGACCCTCCGTAACTAAAAAATGGTAGAGGGATACCAATTACAGGCATTAGTCCAATTGTCATGCCAACATTGATAGCTAAGTGAAAAAATAAAACGGAGGCTACTCCATAACCATAGATACGACTAAAAGGAGAACGCTGCCTTTCGGCCATAAATATGACTCTAATAATTAAAAAAAGTTCCAACATAATTACGATACTTGTTCCTACAAACCCCCATTCTTCACCCACAGTACAAAAAATAAAATCAGTGTCTTGTTCTGGAACAAAATCGTATTTAGTTTGAGTTCCTTGTAAATAACCCTTACCCCAAAAACCTCCAGAACCAATAGCAATTTTAGCTTGATTAACATTATAACCTTCTTTTTTCAAGTTTACAGTTCCTCTCCCTAATAATACATCAATTCTGGTTTTTTGATGTTCTTCTAGATGATTGTATACATAGTTAGTTCCTAGTACAACGCCGCTAGCGGATGCAAATACAATAGATACAATAATTAAGTTTTTTTTGGAGCGTTTTATAAATAAAAAGCTTAACGCTGCTATAATTCCCAAGGCAATTATTAAAGTTTGCGATTCAATGACTAAAGATAAAACGAATAGTAAGGCAGAGATTAATCCGAAAATTAAAAAGTTAACGGATAAACCTTCTCGATACAAGGTGATAATGAATGCAATAAATACCAGAGCCAACCCTGTTTCATCTTGTAAAACTTTAATAATTAATAACGGCATTCCTAAGATAATGACTGCAAAAATGGTGTTTTTATAGTTTTTAATTAAGTCAGATAATCTATTTCTGCGAGATGTTTCAACTTCAATATTTACATTACTTAAATATTTGGCTAAAGCTAAATTAGTAGCAAATTTCATAAACTCTGCAGGTTGTATACCAAAGGACCCAAATCGAAACCATGAGCGGCTACCTTTTACTTCTCGTCCTAAATAAGGCACGGCAATACAAGCTAATAAAAGGAAAGCATAAAAGAAATAAGCAAATATTGTATAAAATCCTGCATCAATGATTAATATAAATGTGGCAATAAAAAAGGCACTGCCAATCCACACCAATTGCATGCCGTATTTTTGAGTGGTATCAAAAATGTTTTGATGCTCTTCGTTATAAACCGCTGCATAAATATTAAGCCATCCCATAAAAACTAGGATGACATAAACAATTACAGCAACTTTATCTATACCATAAAATAAACTATGTTCTTGCTTTCTCAATGTCCTTTTTTCTTTTTTGGAGCGCTCGTTTGTTTGCCTAATAAATTTTTTCCGC
>Ga0208628_1000087_pt1 | contig 58695 bp, 62 predicted proteins | sample LakWasMet16_LOW5_2_FD_183864 | JGI IMG/M metagenome (GOLD analysis project Ga0208628, IMG submission 183864) | Freshwater sediment methanotrophic microbial communities from Lake Washington under simulated oxygen tension - Sediment Metagenome... | ecosystem: Environmental > Aquatic > Freshwater >... | reverse complement strand
CAGGTTCAACAATAGTTGCAGCCAGAACAGCAGCATCGCGTACGATCTTTCGGAAGGCGATGCATTGCTGTCGCGGCGAATCATCCAGGCACTGACTGCAAGGGATACGTAAAGGACGGTCCACGCGGGTGCGAATACCCAGCTTGGCGGATTCCAGGTCGGCTTTGTCAAATTCTGAAACCATGCATCCGGACCGAAAAAGAGCGCCATGCCACTGCCCAGACCCAAAACCAGAACAATCCAGACCAGCAACGCAAGCTTCGGATACGAACGCTCGAAAGTCGTATCGGTTTTTGTTTGCGTGTGATCCAGAAGACTCATTTTTTTGCCCCGCCTATGTTCTGCCCGAGCGTGTAACTCACGCCAAACCAATAAATAATTACAATTTGTAAGCCTTGCGTTTTCGATAGAGGGTCGACGCATCGATACCCAGCGTTTTTGCCGCCGCGTCGAGATTTTCGCTGGTCGCCAAAATGCGTTCGATATGCATGCGCTCCAATGCTTCCAGACTCATCGCGGCACCGGGAACGGCTTCATGTTTCGCGCTCTCGATACGACCCAAAGCCAGCAATTCGATTCCAATCTGCCTGGAACGGCATAAAATCACCGCACGCTCCATCATGTTCTGCAATTCACGCACATTGCCGGGCCAGGCATACATTTGCAACTGCGCCAATGCTTGCGGCGTCAATTCACGCGCGGGCATGCCGTAGCTCGCGGCAAAGCGCTGGATGAATCCGTTGGCCAGATCTTCCAGATCTTCTATGCGCTCGCGCAAGGCAGGCAAGGTAATCGCAATCACGTTCAGTCGGTACAAAAGGTCCAGACGGAATTGCCCCTCTTTAACCATCGCGTCAAGGTCGCGATTGGTCGCGGCAATAATGCGGGCATCGGCTTTTCGCGTGACCGGATCACCGACACGTTCGTATTCCCTGTCCTGGATAAAGCGCAATAACTTGGGTTGCAGTTGCAATGGAAAATCACCGACTTCGTCCAGAAAAATCGTGCCGCCGTCGGCATGACTCACGCGCCCGACATTGGTCTGGCTGGCACCGGTGAACGAACCCTTGATATGACCGAACATTTCGCTTTCGAGCAATTCCGCCGTCAGCGACGGGCAGTTGACCGTGACCAGCGCAGCGGCGGCACGATTGCTTGCATCATGGATCGCACGCGCAATCACGCCCTTGCCGGTACCGCTTTCGCCGAGCAACAATACATTCGCATCGGTTCCCGCCACCTGCAATGCCAGACTGATCGCCGCACGCATGGCGTCATTTTTGCTCTCGAGCTGGGGTGCCTGGCTATTTGATTCACGCTCGAACGTATCGAGCCGGTCGATCATGCGCCGGGTATCCATCTGGCGCGCGACCGCGATCAGCAATTGTTCGGGCGAACACGGCTTGACCAGATAGTCGCTGGCGCCCTGTGCTATGGCATTGATCGCTTCGCTGACACCGGCATTGCCGGTCACCATGATCACGCGCATCAATGGCGCCAGCTCGCGCAGTTTCGGCAACGCATCCAGACCCGAGTCGTACCCGATGTTCCGATCCAGCAGGCACACCTGGAACGGCAAGGTAGCGGCCAGTCGAATGCCCTCTTCCACCGACTCGGCGGTCGTCACGCGATAACCTTCTTTGGTCAGGCAAAGTGAAAAATTTTCGAGCAATCCGCGATCATCATCAATCGCAAGAATACGTCCGGCTACCGGCGTTTCGTTTTTGGCCACGGATGTCATCTCTGTCGTTTTGAGTTCGATATTCATTATAGCGATCCTTCGCATCCCGACCGTGAATCCGGCAGGGCAGCCTGATTACCTTGCCCAACCTATGCGCGGAACTGGTAAGCCTCGAGAAAATAAAGGGCTTTATCGAGCGCGGCGGTAATTTCGATCAATAAATCGGAACTCACCTTGTCGCCGGCATCTTCGGTGGCGTCGATGCGCTTGCGTGCCAGCTTCGCGGCAAGTGCAACGCGGTCGGCGATATCGCCGACGATATCTTCCTGGCGGAATTCCGCCGGCAACTCAGGCAGGGCACTCGCCGCAGCGGCAAGGCGGACGGTGCCTTTGGCAAAACCGCCCAGCGACAGGATACGCTCGGCAACGGTATCGACGGGTTCCGTCAATGTTCCGGCAATTTCATCAAACAATTTATGCAGACCGAAAAAGCTCTGCCCTTTGACATTCCAGTGCGCCTGCTTGACCTGGCTTTGCAGGTCGAATATTTCCGCCAGCGTCTGGTTCAATGCAGCGACCACTTTTGTACGCGTGGCATCACTCAAATCGTGGCGGGTGGTGAAAGGAAGTTTTTTCGCGATCGCTTTCTTGTCCGCTTTTTTCTTGTCTTGCTTTGAAGTCGCCATAAATATCCTTGTTGAGTGTATTCGTTCTCGCTTTTGGGAACGTTGCAAGTCCTGTGCCGCTGCCGGAGACCGCCAGTGCAACGGGACGCATTGATCGAGCCTTGCAAAATGCATGGCACGGATGCCGATTCATGCTTTTTGCATGACGGATGCACGGAGAAATAAAAAAGGCAGGACACCGGCTTAACCGTTGTCCTGCCTTGAGCCTGCTTGTAAGAATTCCGTCAAATCACGTGGATTTACAGTGATTTTTCAAACTCTTTTATCTGTTCTTCGGCGGCGTCCTTGGCAATGCCATAACGCTCCTGGATCTTGCCCGAAAGATAGTCACGAGTGCCTTCGGCATAGGTCAGATCATTGTCGGTAAGCTTGCCCCATTTTTGCCTGATCTCGCCGCTGATTTGTTTCCATTTTCCCTGGATGATGTCGTTGTTCATGCTGTAACTCCTTGTACTGTTTTGGTGGTGACGGCATTGCCGTAGTGGAATGCCGTCATTTTCCGGAATGGTTTTTGAATGCTGCGCGATTATTTCGCAGGTTTTACTTTCAATGCTTTCGTTTCGACGCTTTTCACGCCTTTGATCGCTTTCGCAACAGCGACCGCTTTATCCACCTGTGATTGCGAATCAAGCAAACCTGCCAGCGTGACTACGCCGTTGGTAGTGCTCACATTGATATCCAGACCTTTCACTTCTTCGGTAACCAGCAAATCCGCTTTCACCTTGGTGGTGATCCAGGTATCGGTGACCGGCGTTTCGGATTGTTCATAGGCCGTCGTCTTGGTATCTGCGGCATCTTCCGCGGCCATGGCCATCGGCATGCCTGCAACACCCATCGCAAGCGACATGAGCAATGCATTGGTGATGGTTAAACGCGAAATCGATTTGGTATTAAGCATAGTGTTGATCTCCTGCTATTTGGGGGGAAGGCTTCGATGCATGAGGCCCGCTGTAGTTATTCCACGATCCATGCCAGACCTCGAAAAACCGGAAATCAATCACTTAATTGTTCAAAATTTGTTTTTGCAAAGGCATTTCGCATGGTTTGCCATGCGGCCTGCACGAATATGGCCGGCGCGTGAAATGACTAAATTTTCAAATTCAGGATGCATGCCAGGGGGCAAACAGCCATGGGCTATGCTATGTTTCGCTCCATGCGCGGCCGACCTTCCCTTGTTTCGCTGTTTTGCCAGCTTTTTATGCTGTTCACCTTCGTGTGCGCGCCGATAGCCGACAATATGCACGCGATCAGGATGTCGCAAACCACGCATGGCGATACGCAAAAAACGGAACGCATTGCTGTCGAAAAAATGTCGGCCATGGCCAGCATGCCCTGCCACGAAACCATGATGGTTCCGGCTGAAGCCGATGCAACACGTCATTCCGGCACCGGAAAATCGGACCCGCAAAAACCCTGCTGCCCCTACAAGCAATGTTCTCCGAAAAACTGCTTGATGCACTTCGCCATCGCGTCCATGCCCGTGCTTGAAATTATTCCGCATTCACCCATTGATAGCCGGACTTTTCTCGATACCGACATTCATCTCGTATCAGTGCCATTCACTGAACGCTTAAGGCCGCCGATCGGCTGACGCTCTTGTTGCTCGTCCTTCATGCACGAGCGCCAGAATATTTCCGCTGCCTACGGTTCGAGTGTCCGCACTCTGCCGAGTCATGCATTGGCCGATAACTCACGGCCGCAGTAACCGAAGAAGATATTCCATGAACAACATACCGAAAATAAAATTGCTTGTGCTCGCAACAGTCTTGTCGATGACCAGTTGCGCCAGCCTGCAGACACGACCACCGGACTCAAACATCAACGCCCTGCTGCTGGAACGTGGCGGGCCTTCCGTGGAATGGTCACAGCTTCAAAATACCAGTGGCGACAATGCGACGATCAATGAATGGATTTTATCGCCGATAGGGCCGGACACGGCGGTTCGCATTGCGATGCTTCGCAGCCCCAAACTTCAGCAGGAATATGCACGCCTCGGATTGGCGAGAGCGGACGTACTCGAAGCCGTGCAAATCGGCAATCCCGGCATTTCGTTATTGCGACAAAATACGAGCCCGGGCGATGGCATACAACGAACGCTGGGCTTTTCATTGCCACTGGTGGATTTGATCTTGCTGCCTTCGCGTTCGCGACTCGCCCATGCCGATTTCGAACGCGCCCGTTTTGATACTGCCAAAGCCGTATTCGATGTCGCGCTCGATGTCGAATCCGCCTGGTATGCCTATGTCGGTGCACAGCAGGTAGCGGATATGCGCACGGCCGTTTCCGACGCCGCCGATGTCTCGGCGGAATTGGCGGAACGTTTTTATGCGGCCGGCAATATCAGCGAACTCCAGTTCAACCAGGAACGTGCGGCGGCGAGCGAAGCGCGACTGGAAGCCGGCGCCGCGAAAGTGGAAGCGGCACAAAGTCGCCTCGCATTGAATAATCTGATGGGACTCGACAGTAACGAGTACCCATGGTCGGCACTTGATCGTTTGCCACTACCGGTGGCGGAAGAAGATGAAACGGAAAACCTGATCGCGATCGCACGTGTAAAAAACCTGCAACTGCTCGCTGCGCGACAGCAGCTTGTCGTGATGCAGGCTTCCTACAAATCAACGCGTGGGTGGCGCTGGCTGGGCGCCAGTGGTGTCGGTTACGAACGCGAGAAAGATGCCGATGGCGCCCGTTTGAGTGGGCCTTCGTTATCGCTGGAGTTGCCGATTTTCAATCAGGGCCAGGCCAAACTGAGCCGCTCGCAGGCCATGCTTGTGGATGCCCAAGCCCGCTTGCGTGAAGCCGAGTTGTCGATCGAGAACAATATCCGGGCCAATGCCAATGCCGTGCGAGCGCATGCGGAAGCCGTCGATATTTTCCGGAACTCGCTGATACCGCAACGTGAAACCGTATTGGCACGCAGCCAGCAGGAACAGAATTTCATGCTGATCGGCGTGTTCGAACTGATCCAGGCGAAAGCGAAAGAATACGATGCCTATCAGGGCTATCTCGAAGCGGTTCGCAATTACTGGCAGGCGCGCGTTGAATTGACCCGCAACGTTGGCGAACGCCTGCCAAGCGATGCTTCGAAAAAGGAAAACACGCCGAGTGTCGAAGATATTCTGGCGCCGAAAGGCGGCATGGAAGGCATGGATCATTCCGGGCACGATATGTCGAACATGAAAGATGACGCTATAAAACCGGCAGCCGAATCGAAACCGGCGAATGAGAATGAAAAAACGGAACCTGTAAAAACCGCTGAACACGAGCATCACGGAGCGCAATCATGAAAATTTCCCGTCGCAATATATTGATAAGTGCAGGGCTCGCCAGCGCCGGTGCGGTTCCGTTTGTCCGCGCACAAAATCATGCCGGCCATGACATGTCGAAAATGCCCGATACGAAAACGCCATCTGAAAACTCGCTTGCTGCGCCAGCAACGGCACGCAATGGCAAAGTCCGCACGCTCAATGGCTGGACGCTGCCATACCGCATGAATAACGGCATCAAGGAATTCCACCTGGTCGCCGAGGAAATCGAACACGAATTTGCACCGGGTTCGAAAGCAATCTGCTGGGGCTATAACGGCTCGACGCCGGGACCGACCATCGAAGTGACCGAAGGTGATCGCGTGCGAATATTCGTGACCAATCGCCTGAAAGAATCCACTTCCATGCATTGGCATGGACTGCTTCTTCCAAGCGGAATGGATGGTGTCGGCGGTTTGACCCAACCCCATATCAAACCGGGAGAAACGTATGCGTATGAATTCACTCTTCGCCAGCATGGCACGCATATGTACCATCCGCATGCCGATGAAATGACGCAGATGGCGATGGGCATGATGGGCCTGTTCATCATCCATCCGAAAGCCGGCGAAGCCCTTTCAATCGATCGTGATTACGCATTCATCCTGCATAACTTCGCATTGCATCCCGGCACGCGCCGACCGGATCCATCAGTGATGCAGAATTTCGATTTATGGACATTCAACAGCAAAACATTTCCGGCAATTGATTCCATGGTAGCGCGCACCGGTGAACGCGTTCGTATTCGCGTCGGCAATTTATCGATGTGGAACCACCCGATTCATTTGCATGGCCACCAATTTTTCGTGACCGGCAGCGATGGCGGCCGCTGGCCGCGTTCGCAATGGCGTAGCGAAGTCACCGAGATTGTCGGTGTCGGACAAGTACGTGATATCGAATTCACCGCCGTACCAGGCGACTGGGCGTTTCATTGCCATATGTCGCACCACACGATGGGGCCGATGGGCCACGAGATTCCAAATACGCTGGGCGTGAATCAAGAAGGCCTGGAAGAAAAAGTGCGTGCGATGCTGCCGGGCTATATGGCGATGGGTGAGAACGGCATGGCCGAACACCAGAACCACACCGATAGCGGACATATGCAAGGCCCGCCCAACACACTCGCGATGATGACCGGCAAAGGCCCGTTCGGAAATATCGAAATGGGCGGCATGTTCACCACGGTAAAAGTTCGCGACAATCTGGCGAAAGGCGACTACTCCGATCCGGGTTGGTATCGGCATCCGAAGGGAACGGTTGCAGCACGTGTCAGCAGCAATCCGGATTTCGGCAATCCGCCGCGCCGGAAATCCTGAACCACCAACAAGGCAATGAAAAAAAGACGGGCCGGATTTATTTCCGACCCGTCTGTTTCACTGCTCAGGCAACAGCAAGTCGACCACTATTTTTTACCGTTAATTGTGACTCGCGTTTCACGTCGATTCTATCGAAGGTGCCGGCATCATGATGACTGGCCGGCAACAAGCGCTCTGTTTCCTTCCTGACCAAGGCGTAGCATTCGCAACTTAATGCCTCGAGCTGCGAGCGATCCAGCACTTCGATTTTTCCGCGGCTGTATTCGATCGCGCCGATGCTGTTCAACTTGCAGGCAGCAACGGTAACGCCTTCACGACGTACTCCGAGTGCATTGCCAAGCAGCTCCTGCGTCATCTTGATGGTCGATGTCGGCAGGCGATCCAGTGATTGCAACAACCAGCGACACACTTGCTGCTCGATTGAATGATGGCGATTGCAAACGGCGGTCTGCGACATCTGCACGATGCGCGATTGGGTATAACGCAGAATCAGCTGCGCCATTTCGCCATGGCGTCCAAACTCTTCGTTCATTTTTTGCACGGGCATGCGATAGGCCAAGCCGGCGTTTTGCACCACCGCACGCCATGGGCTGTTATTGCCGCCCATGAAGGAAGTTATTCCGATAAGTCCTTCATTTCCTACCATCGAAATCTCGGCCGAAGAACCAGATTCGGTATCGTGCAGCAAGGACACGATGCAATCGACCGGGAAATAGACATGGCGGCGATCATCGCCGGATTCGTACAGCACTTCACCTGCGGGCAATGCCGTTATTTCGAGATGCGGCCAGAGACGACCCATGACTTCAGGCGATAAAGCCGCTAATAGAAGATTACGCTGTGGTGCAAAGGGAATCGCAGACATACACATCACCGTTTCTATCGAGTGGGTTTGCTCGATTGCAAACGCTTCATGTTGCATGCCAGCCAATTTTCCACCGGCAATCAAATATTTAGAGTGATCTTAAAAAATCATTAATGTGCATTTTGCACGATGCACTGTGTACGCTGCACGACATAAGGAGACAGCAAACGCTTAATTAATCCGGATACGGAATTACTCCAGAGTCGCGATATCGCTACCTGCCATGGACTCCAGCGGATTCAAGTACGGCAGTAAACGGTCCGTCTCTTTTTTCACGACGGCATAGCACTCGCAACTAAGACTTTCCAGTTTGCTTCGGTCGAGCACGGTGATTTCGCCACGCGAATATTCGATCACCTGCAATTTTTGCAGCTTGCCGGCGGCGTCGGTAACGCCTTCGCGACGGACGCCGAGCATATTGGCGATCAATTCCTGAGTCATCGTCAAACGGTTGCTTGGCAGACGATCCAGTGACAATAAAAGCCAGCGGCACAATTGCTGGTCGATCGTGTGATGGCGATTGCAGACGGCGGTCTGTGCCATCTGGGTGATCAGCGCCTGGGTATAACGCAACATCAAAGTCAGCGTTTCACCGTGGCGGTTGAACTCGTCCTTCATCATTTCTCCGGACAGGCGATAGGCGTAACCGGCACTCTGCACAACCGCGCGACTTGGCGTGCTCTCGCCGCCCATGAACAGTGAAATACCGACCAGGCCTTCATTGCCGACCACGGAAATTTCGGCAGATGCGCCGTTTTGCATCACATAAAGCAGCGATACGATGCAGTCGGTCGGAAAATTAGACATGGCGCATGGTGTCGCCGGATTCGTATAGCACCATGCCAAGCGCCATCGGAACCAATTCAAGATGCGGATAGACGCGCTCCTGTACTTCCTTGGGCAAAGCCGATAACAGGCGGTTTTGTTTAGGTGCGGGTTTGGCGTTTGTAACTTTGGATGGCATGAAAATTACCGTTCTTGATCAAAGCAAGGGCAACTCCCTTATTTTGACAAGAATAACGCTAATTCATGTTTTTATATGTACGGTTCCGTACATAGATATGTTCGATATCGCACATACGCTGCTTTCCGATTTTTTTCAGCCGATTCGGCTTTCCGGAAATTGCTTCAGATAGTCCTTGTTCACGGCTTCATAGCATTCGCAGGCAGCGGCCTCCAAACCTGAACGATTCAGAATGCTTATTTCTCCACGGGTGTAACCAATAAGGCTTCTCCCCTGCAAAGCGCCGGCAGCGACTGTAATGCCGCTTCTGCGCACACCCAGCATGTCGGCAAGAAATTCATGCGTGAGATGAAAATGATCGGAGTGTGCACGGTCATGAGTCATCAGCAACCAACGCGCCAAGCGAGGTTCGATTTCATGAAAATGGTTGCAGGCCGCCGTCTGTGCCAACTGTGTCATCGTGACGTACAAATACCGATTGATCGTACGTAGCAAAGATGGACATTCGCTCAAGTCACGCCTCAATTCCTGGCTAGCAATTCGCAAGGCGGTTCCGCCTCCTTGAACCATGGCACGCAAAGGCGCGTTGTTAACGCCTAGAATCAATGTTGCACCGAGCATGCCTTCATTACCGATCAAGCCCATTTCCAAAGGCGGATGAGCAGTTATCGTCGTGAGCTGTGAAATGAAAGCGGTAACGGGAAAGTAGGCATGAGTCACCGGCTTGTCGCTTTCGCACAGAATTTCGCCAAAAGCGAGATCAACGATTTCACAATGATCCAGAAGCCGCTTGCGTTCCTTGCGGGGCAAACCGGCGATCAAGCGATTGACAACTTCGACGGAAGTTTCAAGCAACATTCAATTATCCTGCAGCACATGGCCAGCTAGTGAACAGCCGGGGAACCCGTGGGATTCCCGGTTCCCTACTGTGCGCGGTGTCAGTCGGGAATGTTTGTTCGCTATCACACAAATGGCGTTACCGGCCTGGCAAAAATATCCCTGCGAACATTCCTGCTTTGCTTCAACGAAGGCTGCGATCCCGATCTTCTTCCAGCGTCAACACGACTCAGTGTTTTGCGATGGTAATCAGTCGAGTTGTGGAAACTCGTGAAATCGACTCCAAGCTAACACAGAACCGCCGTTGACCACTGGTTTTATTTCCGCGACAAGCTTCAGCCTCTCGCCTCGTTTGAACGCAAGTGTCCGCTCTTGTATGTGCGACAGCGCCGAATGGAACAGGAAAGCCAGACGACAATTACATTCATTCTTTTAATGCCCGGTATTCATTGATCCATTCGGCGAGCTGCTAAACCACCATCGAACAAACAGGTTTCTATGAGCGTTAGCGCACCGACCCGGCTCCCGTTCTGGCCGATCCTGCACTCCATTCAATCCGCACTTCGCTTCGTGCATCAACGCAGTGGAATGCGCCTTGGTATTTTCCAATAGCGGGAGCGCTGCATGAAAACCGAAAAGCAAAACAGCCCCGAGCTGATGCGGCTGTGCCAGTTGATCCAACACATGACCGTTTCAATACTCACAACCATTGACGATGGCGGGACATTGGTCAGTCGGCCGATGTTGCCGCTTTATCTGGACGGCAATTGCTCGCTCTGGTTTTTTACCGACCTCCGGTCCGAAAAAATAAAACATCTTGATGCCATCAACCTGAATTTCGTCGACTCCACCAAGGCAACCTATGTCACGTTTTCGGGGCATGGCGAACTAAATACCCAGCGTTCCTACATCAACCGTTTATGGACGCCGTTTGCCAAGCCCTGGTTTCCCGACGGACCCGAATCCCCAGACATCGCATTGCTGAAATTCGTGCCGCATATGGCGGAATACTGGGATTCATCAAGCCGGAAAATGCTTCGCATATTGTCGATGGCAGGTTCTGCGACGGCAGGCCATCCGATTGAACGCGATGAACACGGAATGATTACAGGGCTTTACGCGCAATCGCGTAAATCGGCCTCCGGTTAGGAACTGCCGGCTTAACGCAATCAATCCGGGCTTGCCACTCTGTTCGCAAGCGCACCGAATTAGCGATTCGATCGTCCTACCCTGTTCTGGCGTTAGACACGATTGATTTCATGTCTGGTTTTCGCGGAAGGCAAACTCCTCCGCCCGTTATTTTCCATTTCGAAAGGATTTCCCATGAAACGTTTATTACTTGTTCCCGTATTGCTCGTTGCTGCAAGCCTGACCGCTTGTTACGAACAAAAACAACCCGATGTCGTACTGGTTCCCGTGAATCAGCCGGATCCGATCGTTGTTGCCGGCCCTCCCGGTGAAAAAGGCGACACCGGCAACACGGGCATGCAAGGCGACCAAGGCAATACCGGAAACACCGGCGATACAGGCGCTCAAGGTGACCAAGGCAATACTGGCAATACCGGTGCAGAAGGCGAACAAGGCACCCAGGGTAATGATGGCGTTCAAGGCGAACAGGGCGTTGATGGTAGCGACCGCAAATAGGCAAACGATACGCAATTCTGCTGTTTGACCAGAGCAGCGGAATCCAAAGGATTCCGCTGCTTTTTTACACGACAAAAACTTAAAGGAGATTCACATGAGCCTGGGCACATTACTTTTAATCATTCTTATCCTGATGCTGGTGGGCGCTTTGCCTAGCTGGGGTCATAGCAAAAGTTGGGGCTACGGACCGAGCGGCGGACTGGGTCTGGTCGTCGTCATCGTCATTGTCCTGGTGTTGATGGGTCGCCTGTAATGCCTCCCCATCTCGCCAGTTTCAGGCAGACACGATTGCGTTGCTGTGCCGTAATTTTCGGCGCGCTGACCTTGTCGTTGACCGCCTGCAGCGAGATGGCCAAGCAATCGGTATCCGCCGGCACCGGGCCACAACCCGCGTTGCCGGCACCGCAGAAAACCCTAATTCCTACCGTGAATATTGCGCCGGCCAGAGGCTGGCCATCCGGTGCGATGCCAACGACGGTGGCCGGTACGCAGGTCGCCGCATTCGCCGACAACCTGGATCACCCGCGCTGGCTTTATGTCTTGCCGAACGGTGATGTACTCGTTGCGGAAACCAATGCTCCGCCCAAGCCCGATGATGGCAAGGGCATCAAGGGTGCCGTGATGGGTGCAGTGATGAAGAAAGCCGGCGCCGCCGTGCCAAGTGCAAACCGCATTACTTTATTGCGCGATACCGACAATGACGGCATCGCCAATTTACATTCGGTGTTGCTGGAAAATCTGAATTCGCCGTTCGGCATGGCCTTGGTCGGCAATGATTTGTACGTGGCCAATTCCGACGCCATCGTGAAATTTCGCTACGCCACTGGTGATATCAGGATCACGGCCACCGGCACCAAGATCGTTTCCTTGCCCGCCGGAACCATCAACCATCACTGGACAAAAAACATTATTGCCAGCGCTGACGGAAACAAGCTTTATGTCAGTGTCGGTTCGAACAGCAATGTCGCCGAACGCGGCATGGAAGTTGAATTCGAACGTGCCGCCATCTGGGAAGTCGATATCAAATCGGGCACACATCGCATTTTTGCATCGGGCTTGCGAAATCCGGTTGGCATGGCCTGGGAACCTGAAAGCGGGCTGCTTTGGACATCGGTCAACGAACGTGATGAACTCGGCAGCGACCTGGTGCCGGACTATATGACTTCGGTTCGTGATGGCGGTTTTTACGGCTGGCCTTACAGCTACTATGGACAGCATGTAGATGACCGCGTGAAACCGCAACGACCGGATTTAGTCTCTAAAGCGATTGCACCGGATTACGCATTGGGTCCACACACAGCATCGCTGGGATTAACTTCTTCGGTCGGTACAACGCTACCCGCCGCTTTCGCCAACGGCATGTTTATTGGCCAGCATGGCTCCTGGAACCGAAAGCCGCATAGTGGTTACAAGGTAATTTTCGTTGCATTCAAGGACGGCAAACCCGTCGGCAAGCCGATCGATGTGCTGACCGGTTTCTTGAGCAAAGACGGCGAAGCCTACGGTCGGCCCGTTGGCGTGGCACTGGACAAGAAAGGCGCACTGCTGGTCGCCGACGATGTGGGAAATACCATTTGGCGCGTGAGTTCGCAGAGCCCGGCAAAAATCAGCCGTGACGGTAGCCATCAGCGTCCTTTCCTGATTTCCACAATCGACTCGCAATGAGCAACGATGCCGAACCCATTGTCCGTATTGAAAAGCGCGATACCGAGATGCGGATCGTCAACAAGCTTTATCACAAACCGCATCATTTGCCGAAAACATTTTCTGATCGCTTCGCACTTGGCTTTACAAAACTTCTGCGTTTCTGCGCCGATACTTTTTTTGCAAAACGCTATGGCCACCGGGCGATCGTGCTCGAAACCGTGGCTGCGGTTCCTGGCATGGTGGGCGGCATGATCATCCATCTGAAATGCCTGCGCCGCATGGTTGGCGATGAAGGCTGGATTCGCACCCTGATGGAAGAAGCGGAAAACGAAAGAATGCACTTGATGACTTTCATTGAAATCGCAAAGCCGTCTTTTTTCGAGCGGGCGGTCATTCTGTTCGTGCAATGGATTTTCTTCAGCGGTTTTTTTCTGCTGTATCTGGTTTCGGCGAGAACGGCGCATCGCGTCGTCGGTTATTTCGAGGAAGAGGCGGTCATCAGCTATACCCAGTATCTGCGCGAGCTCGATGAAGGCAGATCACCCGACATGCCGGCGCCAGCCATCGCCAAGCATTACTGGAAGCTGCCGGATTCTGCAACGCTGCGCGATGTAATTCTGGTGGTACGCGCCGATGAAGCACACCACCGCGATATCAATCACGGTTTTTCCAGCAGACTTGCCGGCGAGCCGGTCGGTCATGTTCGCGCTGCGCCTTACCCGCCGCATGCTGACGACATCCGAATGGATGCCTGATTCAATGTGGGGGCGTCCTTTAGGCGCGATTAGCCGTCGAGTGTGCATCGATCGGTGAGAGTTGATCGCTGGTGAACCAGCTCCCACAAAGCATGCTCCTACGCGAGAAATTCCTGCGAACGCTTATTCCAGGCTGCTATCCAAACCGGCAAATCTTCTGCCGGCATCGGATGGGCAATAAAATAACCCTGTGCCAGATCGCAGCCGGTGCGGCGCAGAAATTCCCAATCCTCACGATCTTCGACGCCTTCCGCCACTACTTGCATGCCAAGTTGCTTGCCAAGACCGAGACTCGCGTTATACATCGCCAGCACGGTTTCATCACGCCAGGCGCCATGCACGAAACTGCGGTCGATCTTCAATTCATTGAACGGAATATCGTGCAATTGCGTCAGCGATGAATGGCCGGTGCCGAAATCATCAATCGACAATCCGAATCGTTTAAGACGCAAGCGGGTCAACACTTCGAGCGGCATTCGATGGTCCATCATCAGCCGACTTTCGGTCACTTCAAGCAAAATATCCGAAGGTGCCACGCCGGCCGCGCTCGCGGTCGCGGCAACAAAATCGGCGAAATTGACCGACATCAGGTTATCCATCGACAGGTTCACGGCCACTTTCAGATTCAAACCTTCCTGCTGCCATTGCCTTGCCTGCTTCAATGCATTGGTCAATACAATGCGCGTCACATCATCGACCAATCCATTATCTTCGGCCAAGCCGATAAACATATCCGGAAGCACCAGTCCGTCAATGGGGTGACGCCAGCGAACCAGAGTTTCGACACCGACTATCTCACCGGTAGAGAGCATTACCTTGGGCTGGTAGAAGTTCACCAGCATGCCGGTGTCGATCGCATTCCTGAGTTCATCGGCACGATAGTTCTTGCTGGCTTCCTGGTGCATTCGTGCCGGACGCCATTTGTTCACCAGGGACGCCAAACCCTCGAGCGAAACCGGTTTTTTCAGATGGCCCAATACCGTAATGTGATGCGCCTGCACCAGTTTTTCCGCCGTCTGCAAAACCCGTTCGTCTTCACCACTGACAAGGATAAGACTGCCCTTGTAATTATGCTCGACAAGTTTGCGGACGAATTCGATGCCATCCATTTCCGGCATGTTCAAGTCCATCAGGATCAGGTTCGGCGCATGACTGTGCGCATCGACAAGACCTAGTGCCTCGGATCCGTTTTCGCAGGTCACTACCGAGTTGTATCCGAGCCCGGAAAGCATATGCGCGAGCAGCTTGTGCATGAACGATTCATCGTCGAGGATCAGTATCTTGATTCTCGAATCATCGTTTTTCAATTTATTGCTGTCTTGATCCGTCTGCAGGGCCAGCAGGGAATCGAGAAACATCATCACCGCCTGCAACTCGCCTTCGAACAAGGGAAGCAGATCCGCCAATTTTTTCGTATTGCCGGCTTTGCCGGCGGCTTCCATCTGGGCACATAAGTCGCCGAGTATGCCTGCACCTACCGCATGCGCCGAAGCCGTAAGTTTGTGTGCCAGATCACTGGCCCGGACAGCATTACCATCAACACAGGCGGCCATCAGTTCCAGTGCGATTTTTTCCGCCGACACTTGAAAGTCGTTCTGGAACTCGCGAATGACCAGCGGATCTTTGCCGACCAGGTTTTCGAGTACGCTCTGGTCAACCACCAATTTCGAAACAGACTGAATTTCCGATTCCGTTTGCGGCTGTTTTCCAGAATCCGTAATCGGCAACCAGATTTCCAGCATCAATTTAAGATCGGACAGTTTCAAGGGCTTGCCCAGATAGGCATCCATGCCCGCGGCTCTGCACTGGTCCGCCTCGTCACTCTTTGCGGTGGCCGTCAACGCGATGATGGGTATGCGACGCAAGCCGCGTTCCTGGGTGCGGATGGCTGCGGTCAATTCGTAGCCATTCAACTCCGGCATATGCAAGTCGGTCAGCAATAATGCGTAATGGCCGCTTTGCCAAAGCTCGAATGCCATCCGCCCGTCATCCACCACATCGGCCGTGAATCCCAACAAGGCAAGCTGGCGCGAAATCAGTTTTTGATTGAGCATATTGTCTTCGGCGACCAGGATTCTGTGCTCACTTTGCGCGACGATGTCATAAGCCAAAGGTTTCGGATCCAAATCAGCCTTTGCCGATTGCCACGGCACCGGATGGGAAAAATCCGGCTTGCTTGCGGAGTTCGAACTTGCCTTGAACAACAGCTGGTTGATCACCCGATAAAATTCCTGATAGCGCAGAGGCTTTGCGATATAGGCATCGCAACCGGCGACCCTGGTTTTTTCCTGATCGTCTTTCATCGCCATCGCGGTTAATGCAATGACGGGAATGGCGACCGTAGCCGGATCTTTTTTCAGCAATGCCGTCGCTGCAAGACCGTCCATGCCGGGCAACTGGATATCCATCAGAATCAAATCGGGCTGGTCGTTGCGAGCCATTACCAAGCCGCTCTCGGCATCGACGGCACACAGAACATTGTGGCCAACATTGGTCAGCAACAGCGAAGCCAGTTTCATGTTCGCCGGATTGTCTTCAATGACCAAGATGGTGGCCATCAGCGGATCTTTCCACGTGACTTTTTCTTCGGATACTGGCTTATCGAGATACGGGAACCCGCTTCGGTTTCAACGCGATCGAAATCGCATGCCGGGTTTGGCTCTCGCAATGGCAGCCATACCGAAAAACGTGCGCCAACCCCTTCTTCGCTGGCGACCGCCACCGTACCGCCATGCAACTCGGCCAGTTGCTTGACCATCGCCAGACCAAGACCGGTGCCCTCGAATTTTCGTGCGAGGCTGCTGTCAATCTGGCTGAACGCCTTGAACAATTTCGGCATATTGCTTTTCGAAATTCCGATGCCGCTGTCGCCAACGCATATCTCGATGAATTCGCCGTATTCATTGTCTTCGAGTGAAAAATTGTGAACCGGCCAGTTATCCGACACCTGCCCCACTTTTGCCCTGGCAACACGTTTGGCACGCAGCGTTACCCGCCCTCCGTGCGAACTGAATTTCACCGCATTCGACAACAGGTTATAGACGATCTGCTTTGTCTTGCGCATGTCCAGTAGCGGCAGGCCAATACCTTCACTGATTTCGAGCTCCAGATGGATATTGTGGGCCGCCGCTTTTTCCCGGACGATGGAAAAGCTGCTCGATAGCAAACTGCTCAAATCTACCGATTCCAATTCCAGCGTCATCATGCCGGCTTCCACTTTGGATAAATCCAGAATGTCATTGATCAATGAAAGCAAATGTTGCCCGCTGGTGAAAATATCGCCGATATATTCCTGCTGGATGTTATTCATCTGGCCCATGAAACCGTCTTTCAAGGCTTCGGAAAATCCGATGATGGCATTCAAGGGCGTCCGTAATTCATGCGACATCGTGGCAAGGAATTCCGACTTCATCCGGCTCGCATGTTCCAGCTCGATGTTTTTTTCCTGCAGCGTAAGTTCGAAGCGTTTGCGTTCGGTAACATCGCGCGCGGCGGCAAAAACGCCCTGCAGTTTGCGGTCGCGGTTATGGAAGGTGGCTGCGTTGTAGGACACCACCGTTTCCTCGCCATTCTGGGCGCGCACGGTGAGTTCGTAATTGCTGACCCGGTTTTCGCTGAGCACACGCTTGATCGCGGCATCGGCACGGGCGGGATCGGTAAAGAAATCACGGCAGGGTGCTCCGATCAATTCGTCGCGGGTGCGGCCGGTCAGCGCAATCATTTGCTGATTGACGTCGGAGATGATGCCTTGCGGATCGGTCGTCATCAGCGCATCGATATTCGATTCGATCAACGAACGCGTGTAGAACTGCTGGTCGCGCAAGCGCTGATCCAGCAAGGCCTGTGCCGCTTCAACCTGTTTGCGTGCGGTATTGTCGGTACCTATCAACAGGTAGCCGATAATATTTTCATCGGCATCGCGCAATGCCGTTACCGAAACGATCGCGGGAAAACGGGTACCGTCCTGACGGATATAGGTGAGTTCGTAGATATCCTCGATGCCGCGCGACGCCTTGAATACCAGTGCCTCGAAACCCGGCGCAATCGGCGTTTTCAATTCCATGCTCAATGCTTCGGCACGGGCGATCAATTCTTCTGTGTCCGAGATATCGGCCGGCGTGATTTTATTGACCACGTCAACGGCAAGATAACCCAACATGCGTTCGGCACCGACATTGAAAATCTGGATGACGCCCTTGGCGTCGGTGGCTATGCTGGAAAAGTTGGCGCTGTTGAAAATCGCGTCTTGCAGCGCACCGGTTTTCAGCAGGGTATTTTGCCGCCGAAATTCGAGAAGCCCGTCCGGGACATTCTGTTTTTCCGTGACGCCATCATCCAACAGTTTTGTCGACATAAGGCCATCCCCGCGAACCATCACCCTCTGCACTAGCGCAGAGTAGACTCACTGACTGGCAATCCGGTCGGCACAGCGACATGCATTCGTCGGGTGGCAAGAAGGAGACAAGTTTTGATTGTTCGCTCGTCGCCGAAACTTATCTGTGCGGCAACGTACATAGACAACCCGTAGGAGGGCCCTTGGGCCCGACTGGCAAATCCTGTCGGGCCCAAGGGCCCTCCTACGGGTTAATGCACATCCGATAGCAGGCGGTTCAATTCATTCTTGACCACGGCATAACACTCGCAAGCCCGGGTTTCCAATCCCGCCGGGTCTAGTACGGAAATATGCCCGCGCCGATAACGGATAAAACCCGCGTTCTGAAGTTTTCCCGCAGCCTCGGTAATGCCTTCGCGGCGCACGCCCAGCATGCTCGCGACCAGTTCCTGGGTCATGATCAACTCGCGGGTAGGAACCCGGTCGAGTGTCAGCAGTAGCCAGCGGCTTAATTGCTGTTCAACCGAATGGTGCCGATTGCAAACCGCGGTCTGCATCATCTGGGTCATCAATGCCTGGCTATAGCGCAGCAACAAACGCTGCATCGCGCCGGCATTATTGAATTGTTCTTTCAGTGCGCTGCGTTCCAGGCGAAATGCGTGGCCTGCCGTTTGCACCACGGCCGAACTCGGCGTGGTATTGCCGCCCATGAATAATGAAACCCCCAGCATACCTTCGTTGCCAACACCGGCCGCTTCGGCCGAGGCACCCGATGCCATTACATAATGCAATGACACGATCGATGTGGTCGGAAAATACGCATGCTGCAATTGGCTGCCGGGTTCGTACAACATGTCGCCCAGCTTCATCTGCACCAGCTCCAGTCTGTTAGCCAATAACTCGCGCTCGGCATCGGGCAATGCGGCGAGCAAATGATTTTGATTCGGATTATGAAGTGCCATCATGGCTATGCCTTGGGAAAACCCGGGCTTTTGACCGGCGTGCATTCCACACCGATGCCGCGATAGCCGGTGAAACGACACGTTTGATCAAACATCGGCTCGCCGCTGACGCGATATTGTTGCTGCGAACCATCGGAATGGGTGCGACTGAATATAAAGTCGATGAAAGGCTGGCGTGCCGCGATGGTCGCCTGAAGCAATGCCCGTTCCGCTTCATTCCAGGATGCAACCGGATCGTTCGAGCCATCCATAGCAGCCTCGGTCTGGATGCCAAGCATTTCAAGTACCGGACCGGATACTTTGGTGAAACTGCCGCTCTCGTCCTGTTCCCAATACCAATCGGAAGCCAGCTCGGTAAGGCTGCGGAAACGTGCTTCGCTTTCACGCAACTCGGCGGTACGTTCTTCTACGGTAAATTCAAGCACGCGATTGTAACTCTCGAGTTTTTTATGTAGCAGACGCACTTCAAGCATATTGTTGATGCGGGTCTTTACTTCGAGCAAATCGAATGGCTTGCTGATGAAGTCCTTCGCACCAGCCTGCAATGCCTGCAATTTGTGGTTCGGCTGCGCCGTCAACACGATCACCGGAAGATAGCTGTCGGTGTCGTTGCATTTGAGTTCGTTCATCACCTGGAAACCGTCCATGTCCGGCATTTGCAGGTCCAGCAGGATCAAATCGAAATTGTTTTTCCGGTGCAGTACGCAAACTTCTTCCGGCCTCATCGTGGAGCTGACATTGGTGTAGCCTGCCTGGCTCAAAAATTCCTCAAGCAACTGCACATTGGTTTCCTGATCATCGACGATCAGGATGGCGGCATCGAGAATTTCCCTGGCGTTAATCATGTTTTTGATCCTTGTTTTCACAAACCGCTTCGGCTTTAGCGAATTTCAGCGCTATATCAAGCGTATTCATGAATTCATTCACCTTGATCGGCTTGGTAAGGTAGCGGAAGAAGCCGGCTTCCAGACCTTTCTCTATGTCGCGCGGAATCGCATTGGCGCTTAACGCCACAACCGGAATATTCGCCGTCGTTGGATCTTCGGACAGAATTTTCAGAGCTTTCAGTCCGCTAATGCCGGGCAGGTTGATATCCATCAGGATCACGTCCGGCAATTCCGCACGTGCAATTTCGATACCACGCGTTGCATCCCTGGCGGTCAGCAAACGGATATCGGGTCGGCGTGCAATCAAATCTTCGACCAGCATCAAATTGGCAGGATTGTCTTCGACATATAACAGTGTGTGACAATGAGCCTCTGCATCAATATGAATATTGCTGAGTTCGATAAACTCGGCGGAATGCGGTTCCAGCGTCAGTTCATTGGTCAGGTTCAATTCAAACCAGAACACGCTACCCTGCCCGACGATGCTATCTACGCCGATCGCGCCGCCCATCAATTCGATAAGACGCTTGGAAACGACAAGGCCAATACCCGTACCTTCCTGATCATTCGATTCCTGTCCAAGCCGGTTGAAAGGCTGGAACAGCTGCGCCAGTTTTTCGGGCGACAAACCTTCGCCTGCATCTTTTACACAAACGCGAATACGTCCTTCATCGGCAGAAATACAATCAACAACGACGGTTCCGCCTTCGCGGTTGTATTTGATCGCGTTCGAAAGCAGATTGATCAGCACCTGTTTAACGCGAGTGCGGTCGGCCTTGACGATATAAGGGAATTCCAGCAACGGGAAGCTGACACCGATACCCCGCTTTTGCGCCTGCGGCAAAATCATCGCCTTGCATTCGCGCACGACTTCGGTCAGTGAAATCGGTTCCAGCGAGAGAATCAGCTTGCCCGATTCAATCAAGGCCAGGTCGAGAATCTCGTTGATCAGATCAAGCAAATACCAGCCAGCTTTCAGGATTTGGTCGACGCTGCGTTTTTGCGTCGGTGTTGGCTGCGGTGAGCCGGATTCGATCAGTTGTGCAAAGCCGAGAATCGCACTGAGTGGCGTACGCAATTCATGGCTCATGCTGGAGAGGAAATCGGATTTCGCCAGATTGGCTTTTTTTGCATCGGCCATCGCCGCCTGCAAATCCAGTTCGATTTTGTGACGGACCGAGTTATCGGTACCGATCAGCAGATAACCGATAATCGTGCCGTAATCGTCACGCAAGGCGGTGATCGAAACAATCGCCGGAAACCGGCTGCCATCCTTGCAGATGTATGTGAGTTCGTAGATATCTTCGATGCCGCGTGACGCTTTGAATGCCAATGCTTCGAAACCTGGGGAAATGGGCGTAGCGAGTTCAAGGCTGAGTGCCTGTGCTCGCGCCTTCACTTCCTGCGGGTCATGAATATCACTGGGATTGATTCGATTGACGACTTCGCTGGCTTCATAACCCAGCATGCGTTCGGCACCGACATTGAAAAGCTGGATGATGCCTTTTTCGTCGGTGGCAATGATCGAAAAATTTTCACTGGTAAGAATGGCATTCTGCAATGCACCGGTTTTAAGCAGAACCGCCTGGCGTCGTTCTTCGCTGATGCCATCTGCGAAGGTGAAACCATTCTCGAGTTTTTGCATGATGGTTTCCGTAAGAAGTACATAGGTTCAAAACATGAACCGCGTGTGCCGGGCCGGAAACAAAAGAGCGAGCGTAATAATTACGCCTTTCTGAGGGGCTTTAAGCTGAACGCTGTTGCGACTGCAGATTGTCGGCCTGCAGCTTGATGAGCGTCTGTGCGATACAACACATATACGCCCGGACCACTTATAACAGCAATATGGTCAATACGGGCCAACTATCGGAAATATCCGCAGAACGCCCGGCTTTTTGACCGGGCGCTGCAATGACTGCCTTACAAACGGTTGATTTGACCGTTATCGACTCTCACGCGGTCGCCCACTTGCAGGTCTTCAATATTGTTGTAGTCGTATTGCGCGGAATTGCCGTTGTCGAAACGCACGCTGACGCGATAAAACTGGTCGTCACGCTTGTTGTGCTTTTCGATCGCATTGCCGGCAAATGCGCCGCCGACCGCACCGGCAACCGTTGCCGCTTTACGGCCATCGCCCTTGCCGACCTGATTACCAAGCGCACCACCCACGATTGCACCCAGAATGGCGCCGCCGCCTGAAGTGCGTTTTGAAGTTTCGATGACTTCAATATTGCTCACATTGCCGATGCGACTTTCACTTCGCATATCGCTGGGTGCGGAACGGACGACATGGTTGCGTGGTTGGCTGGTCGTGCAGGCAGTCATCAGCATCAAGCTTGCGACTGAACAAAAAATGGCGGTCTTGACGAGTTTCATGGTTTTCATTCCTGATTTTGTAACGGGCCATCAGGTTGCTTCCATACGCAAATTGCGTCTGTGCGTTAACAGACGCAAAAAAATACAGGTTCAAACACTATTCAAGATTGGTACGCGAATCACGCTTGTGGCGAAACCTGGTCAGCGCTTTGTAAATGGCGATACGAGCGCGATTCAGGCCACCCAGCGGGGCATGCTCGGGCAAGGCATTTCCCGGTGAGAACGACAGCGTTTCTGCCAGACTTGAACGCTCATCACTACGAAATTTCTGGGTCGGAATAGTCAGTGTTGCCAGTTTTATGAACGGTGATTCGTCCTCGTCCCAAAGCACGCCTGCATCTTCTATCGGCATGCCGTCTTTTTGCATTTGCACGCAAAAATCAAAAGTGGCGGCACGGCGGTTCAAATGTAACTGCATGGTCTCGGCAAGGTAGTCATCGCCGTTCGAATCGGTTTTCTTGCCGCGATGCTTCGACGTCGGCAACAGGGAATACTTTACGGCACGGTCTTTTCCAAACAGGTAAGGCGTTGTACTCCAGTAACGGATAGCCAGCAGCGAATCCGGGCTGATGCGGAGCGTCATAAGCCCAAGCAATGCCCCTGCCTTGCCGGCAAGGAAGAATTTTGCGGCCAGCAACAATGGCGAACTTTCGACCGTGTAGTAAACGGCATCGCGAAACATCGCGACCGTTCCCAGCGGCATCACCGGGGAGCTCAACAAGACGAAATCCTGCCCGAGCGGAACTTCGATATTCCTGCCTTTTGTCTGCGGGGCCATCAATTTGATTGCCGCACCGCGTGCATCCTTGATGGCATCGGACTGAATCTTTCCGCTCGAATTGGAAAAACGTACCCAACAACCATGGCTGAGGGGCTTGGCGAAAATACCGACCTTTAATTCTTTCGGCAGATCCGGCTCGATCTGGAAATCGGCTTTCAGCAATGCGACGGTTTTGGGATGGGCATCGCGACGGGTATCACCCTTTTCATGATCACGCTGCATTTTACGGCGCAGAATATCGGTCATCTCGGCAATATTTTCCGCTTCGTTTTCTTCGCGCGTTTCAAACGAGCTGAGTTTTTTCATATGGGTTTTCTGAAATCCGTGGTGGCATTATCTGCGAGGTATCTTCGGCTATTTAATCAGGGCAAGGGCTTTATGGAATCACGCAGGTTCACAAGCACGCAGGGGCGATTCATGAATCGCCCCTACTCGCCAAGATACTCGCCAAATACGTGAAGTGAATCAACCCGGTCGCACACGGTTTTGAGCGCGACCAGAATCGGCACCGCAAGCAGTGCGCCAGCCACACCCCACATCCAGCCCCAGAACAAAACCGAAAGAATAATCACGACCGGATTGAGGCTTAGACGACGACTCACGATAATCGGCGTAATCAAATAACCTTCAATGGCGGTCAATAAATAAAATACGCCGGGAACAAGCAACGACAGCCACAATTGATCGAATGTCAGCAATCCGACAACGGTAAGAACGCTGAAACTGATGATATCGCCAATATAGGGAATGAAATTCAGCATGCAAACCATCACACCCCAGAGCACGGGATTTGGCACACCGAGCAGATACATTGCCAGGGTTACCGCACAGCCAAGTGCAATATTGATGAACGCGACCGTGAATAGATAACGGGAAACGGCGGCTTCCACTTGCTGCGCAATATCGACCGCACGTTTCTTGTCGGAAAACCTGGGGGTTACCGCGATCGTTTTCCTGAGGAATAAATCGCCGGATGCCAGCAGGAAGTAAAGCAGTACCAGGGTACTAATCGTCGAGACGGTGAAGTCTCTGGCGCTGTAAAAAAATGCGCCCGCGATTGTCGGTTCCTTGACGATGACTTCCCTGGGTTTCTTCTTCGGTTCGCCACCATTGGTCAATTTCTCGGTGATGTCCTGCACTTGTGCCGTGGCAGTCGCCACATTGTGAACCGAGCCGGTAATAGAACGGAGTTTGCTGTCGATTTCTCGCAGGCTTTGCGGCGCCTTGTCAAGCCATTCACTGGCCGGCTCGGCCAGGTTGTAGACGCCACCGACCAATCCGGCAAGCAAACTCAATACAACCAAACCCGCACCCACGGGTGCAGGAATGAATATTTTTTTCATGCCACGAACCAATGGCAGAAAAACCAGACTGAGTATCAGGGCGGCAACGACCGGCAATATCAGTTCACGCGCCAGAAAAAGTACTGTGAGCACGGCCAGTAGCAACAGCGGTGGTAATGCCCAGGTTCCCGATGGCGTATTTTTGAGAGATGGATCTGCCACAGCAACTGTCACGGCTTCACGCAGCAAATCTGCGTCAAGCTCGGGTTTATCGTTCATTTGAAAACTCCAGCACTTCGTAATCTTTCATGTGCCAAGTTTAACCGACAGCAAGCACTTAGAATTATTTGTTCAAGACTGTCTGGATGATCTTTGCAAATCCAAGCGTTTTACCCATGGATTTGATGATGCGCGCGCCGACAAGCACGCTTGCCAATTCAATGGCCAGCTTGCTTGCAAGGCCCGGCCTTTCGTAAAAGAACCGCATCGTATTACTGCGGGGGAAAGCCGATCTGTCAGGTTTGTCGGGCCCAAGTTTGAAGGCTATCAGCTCGCGTTGCGCCTGCATTCTTTGCCTTAGCACATCCCGCTGGAAATCAATCGAGGTCAATGATTCCGGTTCTTCATTGTCATTCATAACTTGCTCTTGATCAGCGCGATGTCGGCGGCGAATTCTTCGCGGGTTGCAGTGAATGACTGCGCACCCAATGATGCCAGCGACTGTAAAATATAAAACGCCATACCCAATCCGGCGGCATAAAGCACCATCATCAACGCGATGGCGGCAATGAAATAAGTCGTGTTCCATGCCAGGGCCAGTACCAGCAAGCCGGTGAACAACATGAAACACAACAGGCAGGCAAACACGACTGCGCCTGCCGAGAGCATTTTGATGAGCCGTGTCTTTTCTTCGGCCCATTCCAGACGTGCCAATTGGCCGTATAAACCTGCCTGACCCAACAGCGCCCTGCCCGCCGAGCGCAAAAGTCTCAATGCGCCCAGAGGGTTGAACGATGCCGATGCACTGCTCGATGACGTTCCAGGAAATTCCTGATTCATAACAGTCCGTTTTACGATATTAACGACGCGCCAAAGCAAAACCGATCAACAGGCCTATTGCAGCGCCGGCACCAATCGCTTTCCATGGTTGTTCATGGACATAGTCATCGGCGGCCTTGGCACCCTTTCTGGCACGCTGGGCAATTTCGCCGCTCATTTCCACAACCGAGTCTTTCGCATCGGCAATGCGACTGCTTAATTTTGCCTTGGCACGCGCCAGATCTTCACCGGTCAGCGTGGTTGTTTCCTTGACCAGGTCTTCGACGTCGGCGATGAAATTCTGGAACTCGGATGATGCATTTGCAGCAACCTGGTTTGCTTTTGCGGCAACGGTTTCAGCGGTATTTGAATGGGTCGGCATAAATAGTTCCTTCTTATGTTTGATATGAACAGCTAGCAGCCTGAGTAGGGGGAGCTATCTCGTGATGCAAGCGCGGCATGCGTAGCTGAGAAATGACAATAAGCGGCGTGAAAAAAAGCGTCTGTGCGACAACGCACGCAGGGCATATCCCGTTCATGAAAGAGATATTTCCGGCGTGAAATGCATGAGTGGCAATGCAGATGGAAATTATCGTCATTCATGCTTTGCACATTGCCGTCATGATCTATCGACGCAGAAAATCGATCAGGTCTTTGGTCAGCCTTTCTTTTTCGGTCGCAAACAAGCCATGCGCCGCGCCTTCATATTCGATCAATATCGACGGCGCAATGCCCTGTGCCGCAGGTCGTGCCGATGCTTCGATCGGCACGGTTTTGTCTTCGGTGCCATGGATGATCAAGGTCGGCACTTTGAAGTGCGCCAGATCTCCGCGGAAATCCGTGGTCGAAAATGACTTAAGGCACTCCAGCGTCGCCCTCAGGCTGGCTTGCATCGATACGCTGCGCGCCCACTCAAGCAATTCACTGCTGACCGGATGCGCCAGCGAACCGACCCCGAAGAATTTATGAAAGAAGTCGGTAAAGAATTTTGCACGATCTTCGGCCAATGCCTGCGCGGTCTTGTCGAAGGCGGCTTGTTCGGTACCCAGCGGGTTGTCGTCGGTTTTCAGCCTGAAAGGCACCACGGATGAAATCAGGGCTGCCTTCGATACCGATTTTCCACCATGTCGCGACATATAGCGTGCCACTTCGCCGCCCCCCATCGAAAAACCGGCAATGACGACATTGTCCGAACCCGTGTGTTCGATCACGGTGGCAAGATCATCGCTCAAGGTATCGTAGTCATAACCGGACCAGGGTTGCGATGAGCGGCCGAAACCTCGGCGATCATAGGCAATGGCGCGATATCCCGCATCGGCAATTGCCATCGCCTGGTCGTCCCAACTATCGGATGAAAGCGGCCAGCCGTGCAACAGGATAACCGGTTGACCACTACCCCAGTCCTTTACATAAAGTTTTGTCTTGTCTTTGGTCGCAACATAATTCATATGCGTATTCCTTTTAATCTGATTGGCAAGCACGCCAGGTATCTTTCCATGCTTGCAGGCGGAATTCATATTTAGACAGACAAAACACGGGTGTATGTTCGGCAGCACACATACAGAATTTTTCCGGGCTCGCCATTAAGGCTTGTGACAGCTTTTAACAGCTGGACGGCAATATTCTTTATCTCTTGTGCGATGACGCACAGAACTTGCAAATCCGGCCTCGTAACGTTGGTTCACGGCTCAGCAGGAGGTTCACCATGTCGTCCGATGCCAAAACCAGTCACTCAAACCGTTTTATTTTGTCAAGCACCGGGCTTGCGTTCCTCGCACTGGTATTGGCCATTGCCGCCCAAGGCAGCAACGCCAATGTATCGGGCATGAACCATGCACAACCGGTTCCCGCCAAATACGTCAGCCATACCAATTCGCACACATTATTCCCGACCGGCGATGTCGATTTTGATTACGCGGCCAATATGCGAATGCATCACCAGTTGGCTGTGGAAATGTCGCAGGCGCAAATCAGGAACGGGAAGAACAAGGTATTGCGCGATATGGCAAAGCGCATCGTCGCCGAACATAATCACGAAATTGCGAAGCTTGACCGATGGATGTCGGCGCACACCGATAGCAAAGCACGGACACTGCTAAGCTCCAGATAATTCCGGAGCGTTCGCGGCGTCCGTAAATACGAAGACTTATTTCTTGCTGCGGACGACCAGCAATAGAACGCCGGCGATCAATGCGCCGGCACCTAGCCAGACCGGAATATTTACAGTCTCTTTATCTTTTACCGTCAATTCGATCGGACCCAGCTTCACCTGCTCCGATTTTTTGGTATAGGTGAAGCCGCCAAACGCCAGACCGAGCGCACCGGCGATGATCAGGATAATTGCCGCCAATTTTGTTCCATTCATGTCGTTCTCCCAGGTTGATTTCGATAAGATTGCCGTGGATTCCACGGCAGTGGCTTCAACTTCCGCGTTTGCCCATCAGCAGGGACACGACAAAAAGAACCAGAAAGATGAAGAACAAAATCTTCGCTATGCCAATGGCGGAACCGGCAATGCCGCCAAAACCCAGAACACCAGCGATAAGCGCAATGACAAGAAAAACAACGGCGTAATGCAACATGGTAAATCTCCTTGTTGTGATGACGAATTCAATCACGGGCAGCATAAGACAATGTGCGGAAATTATTAGTACGGTAACGCACATAACATTGCCTGTATTTAGGTGTGCCAGCGCACGGACATGCTTGCCTGCGGATCCTAGTATTGATCCCGAGCCGCCGACAACATCGTTGGTGGCAGAAAATAATTTCCCAGGAGAACACCATGAACACTACCATTCGTAAAGTTTCGGCTGCCTTGTTGCTTGGCGCTTTCGTCATCGGCCTGACTGCCTGCAACACCATGGCAGGTGTTGGCAAAGACACCCAGAAAGCCGGCGAAAAAATCGAGAAAGAAGCCGATCGCCATATCGATGACAAAAAGTAATAAAGCAGATTGGTGCCATGACAACCTTGTGCCGCAGCGACTGGATTGAAACATACGGCAACCAGGAACTGCGGTCGGCCAATATTGATCCGCTCAAGTTGCCGACGACAAGTTTTGAACAAATGCTTTTCAATAAATACCCGGCCCAAACCCTGAATTCGGATTTGTCGCCTGGTTCGCAGGCTCCCTTGATGATTCCCCCCTATCAAGGTTAATTCCCGCGCTTGCTCATTCCGTGCGATTCGACTAGACGCGCATCAACGGAATCAGTGGCCGGGAAGCGAACGCTTGGCGGCGAGGATTGCGGGATCGGAAAGATTACCCGCACTGACGGTACAGGCTTGATAAAAGGATCTGAATAAACATGTCAAATGAAAACACCGCAAATAAAACCGACGCCGACACCACCCCCGTCGAAAAACAGCATGATCTCGCAAGAACGCCCGAAGATGCCGTCAAGGAACCATTGATTCCCGTTCCGGCGATCGACGAAATCAACCCGCCACTCGAAGCAACGCTGGGTGGCGGCGATGTTGTCACCCCGCAGGAGAAAAAATAATGAGCTTGCCCAACTCGGATGAATTGAAAGGCCAATGGAAACAGCAACTCGGCGCCGCAAAAGTGGCGTGGGGCAAATTGACCGAAGACGAACTGCTGCAATCGGAAGGCCATGCCGAAAAACTGGCCGGCCTTGTGCAGGAACGTTACGGCGTCGTTCGCGGCGAAGCCGAAGCGCAGGTCAAGGCATTCCTGGACAAAAAGGACGCCTGATCAGGATAATCCCCACAAAAGGCCGGGCTTATGCCCGGCTTTTTTTTGGGAACGCGACGTCGTGGAATAATTAGTCGGCCAGCGCAATTCGATTGCGACCTTCGCTTTTCGCCCGATACAGCGCCTGATCAGCGCGCCGCACCAAGGCATCGAAATCCGAATCATGCCTGCCCAACTGGGCAACGCCGGCCGAAATACTCCAGCTTACTTTTTGTTCGCCGAAAAAAAGTATCTGATTGCAGATTTCTTCCCGCATCCTGTCGGCAATCAACGATGCTTCATGCAGATCGGCATCGGGCAGAAGAATCAGGAATTCCTCGCCGCCAAAACGTCCGACCACTCCCAGCTCGCCGGTCGTGGAGCAAAGTACTCTGGCAAGTTCACGCAGCGCGGTATCGCCGGCGGCATGGCCATGGTGGTCATTGATCCGTTTGAAGTGGTCGGCATCCACCAGAATCAAGGAGAACGGCCGGTTTTTCCTTCGTTCCGGCAACAACATGCGATACGCGATTTGTTCGATGCTTCGTCGATTGTGTACGCCGGTCAAGCCATCCTCGTTCGCCAAGCGCGACAATTCGGAACCCAGTCTTTCATTGCACATCAATGCGTAACCCAGCGTGGCAACCACGGGTCCCAATGTTGCCGCGGTATAGAACAGGCCCTGGATCAAATTAATTTCGTTGATGCTCGGCATTTGCTCGCGACCGAGCATCATCACCGAGATGACTCTCAAGAATAGAATCAATGCGGTCAAGATAAATACCGATGCGACCAATAAATGGCTTCTTGCACCTGCGTCCTCGCTGCTGCGGGCCTTCAAAGCCAGATAGCCGGCAATCGCAAACAGAAATCCGAGAATCATGGTATTGAGCATCAGCCTCAGGAACCGGTCCGGCCATGCATAGGAAAAGACAAGCGATATCAGTACGACCAGCGCTGCCAACAGGTATGGTAATTTGTGCCTTTTCGGTTCGTCATTAAAACGCCGCAATGAATCGCAACATTCCGCCATGCCGAATGCGAGCAAAGAATTTGCGCCGACAATGGCGATGATATCCGGCCATGCGCCGCGAAACCCGATCAAAAACCATCCGGCCGCCAGCAATGCAATGCCTCGCGTCCAGATCGGCAGGCTTCCATGCAAGCCCTGGGGTTGGCCATGAATTACGGATGCCAATGCAATCGCCATCGCCATATTGGCAATTGATGCCGCAATAACCAAGGTCGGTAGATCTATCGGCATGAGCCCCCCTTGCGGAGGACAGTATCAGAAATTTTCTATCAGGGCATTGCCGTGTGCACACGGCTTCGCACTACTTGGCTTTGCACTCTGATTCGACCCAGGCATCGAGTTGGCTGACCAACTTCGGGGTTAGCGTTTTCCTGTCGCGATCACGAATCACCTTTGCCTGTTCCTTTGCCGTCTTGCAGCGCTGCCTTGCCTGTCCGGCTTTCGTTGCGAAGTCATTGGCTGCGATACCAGGATTTTTTATTTGCGTTTGCGGCGCGATACCTTCCGAACTTTTATCTTGCACGGCATGTCCGGCAGGTAATTGCTGAGTTGGCTGTGCCTGCCCGGAGTTTCCATCGCGCCTCCATATTTGCTTCGAGCCCGCAGCACAAGGTTCCGACTGGATGCTTATCTCGTCCTTTTTCGGTCCCTCGCATTTATACAAGGACGACGCGTTCGCCTGCGCAGCGGCCAAGCATAGAAACACGATTAAAATGCGCATGGCGATCAATCCTCCGGAATTATCTATCGACAGTATGCCTAGCCTGTCGACGGAATAAAAACCGGCCGAGACTATTTTTTCACGATCCCACCGAGCAAGGGATACGGGTTAATCGCCGTGCCTTGCCACCATTTCTTTTCCGGGCCGAGCACAAAAACGGCGAAATGCAGATGTGGCGCCTCGGGACTCGCATTGCCGGTGCTGCCGACGTAGCCGATCACATCGCCACGCATCAGCGAATCACCTTCTTTTATCCCCGGCGCATAGCTGTCCAGATGGGCATAGTAATAGGCGTGCGTCGCGCTCGGATCAAACTGGTAGATCGTCAGGCCGCCTTGCTTGCTGTTAAAAAGCTTCACCAGCTTTCCGTCGTTGACGGCGATGACCGGCGTGCCTTTCGGCGCCATGATGTCAATCGCGTCATGCACGCGGCCGCCACCGCGTGCGTCGTTGAAAGTATCGGTTAGCTGGCTTGCCTTCACGCTCGTTATCGGCATCAGCAAGGAACTTGATTGCACTGATACTGCCGCCGGCGAGGTATCGGGCACAAACGGCGGCCATGGCATCGGCGTTGGCTCGGCAATGAGTTCCGCACTCATGTCCGGTTCGGGGTAAGTATTGCTGGTCGGTGCAGTCAGCGGAGGCATCGCCCGGATACCACCCAGGTCAGCTGTTTGCTGCTGCACGGGAATCGGCAGCCAGGAAATGGTCCAACCATATTTGCCCGGCGCGTTCCATTGCAACAGCACCACAAACAGCAAGCCTGCCGCACCGAAGATTGCACCCAACAGAAATAAAAGAAAACGTCTCATGACCCTGCCTCCAATTGTCTGATTTATTCCTGCAGTAAGGCAGTCATGCCCGGCGATACCGCAGCGGCGAATTCGCTCGCATTCCAGTTAGTCAGTCGGATGCAACCATGTGATTCGGTCTTGCCGATCGACGATGGCTCGGGCGTCCCGTGGATGCCGTAGTGTTCTTTGGATAGATCCACCCAGACTGTACCAACCGGATTATTGGGGCCGGCGGGTATTTTTGCTTTTTCGCTTTTCGGCTTTGCGTCCCAGAAAAGTTTCGGGTTGTAATGAAAAACCGGATTCGCACTGACGCCATTTATTTTCCAGTCACCGACCGGCAAGGGATCATGCACGCTTCCGGTGGATGCCGGATAGCGCGCGATCACTTTGTCAGCCGCATCCAGCAATGACACCGATGCATCGGAACGATCAACGATGACCTTGGCAGCAGCAGGTAATGGTTCCGGCGACAATACATTCGGCACGATGATTTGTTCGCCTGCGGTATTGAAGTTCTTTCCCGCATTCAATTGCAGCAGCAACCGCGGACTGATGTGGAATTTTTCACCCAGTGCTTCGGCCGATGACGAATACCCCAATGCCGGCAGTTTCGATTTCGCCAGCATGCCTGCTGGTATCGCCACGAATGGACCGGCGACATCCGCTTCGGAAATGGTATATGTCGACAAGGCCGGCAGATCGTCGGCGTTCAATGAAGCCCAGGTGGCAGCGTCAATCGTACCGGTGACAGTCAGGCCTTTACCGGTCTGGTAGGCCGTGATTGCCTTGCGCATATTGCCGCCGAATGCAGCGTCGATTTCACCGGGCGAGAAATGCGCACGATCAAGCAATATCTGCGCGCGCAGTGTCGAAACACGACCTGCCTTTGCATCCACCACTTCAAGCAATGTGGCGTCGTTGACTGCATCCGTCGTCAATACCACGGGAGTTCCGGCAGCGGCGAATACATTGGATATCGATAAGGCAAGCAAAGAGTTGGTCAGCGCAAATTTCAGCAGAGTGTCGGATTTCATTTTTGATACTTCTTGTTTACGGGATGGCTTCATGATGGCTTGCCCTGCATGAACGAGGCTTTTGCGGGGCTCGCTGCAATGTGCGTCAGCGAACAGACAGCATTCTTTCGTATCGCGAGGAATGCCATCGTTTTTTATTTGAACAGGCTTACATGAACAGTAGCCGCGTTTACCAAGTCGTTGTGCTTCAACGTACAGACCCATTCATCAAACTGAGAGCATGCTGCAAGCGTACATAGAACGTCTTGCACGGTTAGCGCCGGTAAAGACCCGGACACTTTCGGAGATATCCAAATGAACTTGAATAAGTTAAATCGTGCGTTGCTGGCTGTTTTCATCGGCACGGCATTCGTCGGCTTTAGCGCATCGGCCTTGGCGCAGCCGCAAGCCAAAGGTCTTGACCAGCAGGTTGAAAAAGACAAGAAAGACAAACAAGAGTCGGAAAAGCTGAAGCAAAAACGCCAAGCCCCGGCACCGGCGCAAGGAAATGGCGAGCAAAAACGCGGTCAGCAACCGCTTAGCCAACTGCCGCGCATAGAAAAGGCCGAACGCAAACAGGAAAATGAAATCCAGATGCGCGCCTCGCGTCAAAAACTCGAGCGCGAAAAAGCGGACCACGAGAAAATCGCGCGTGACAATGACAACCGGAAGCAGAAGGATGCCCCGCGCCCGGTCGTGAACGATCGTACCGGTCGAAATCAAGCCGTACCGCAAAAAATCGTCACGTCGAAAAACGACAGACGCCTGCCGCCACAGCAACAGCGCGTGCTTATCGTGCAGCAGCAACAGCGGGTGACGCAATATCGCCGTAACGTTGCACAGAAACAGAATAATTCACGCCGGCAAGGCCTGCAGTTGCAGCAGCAAAAACGCATGGCGCAATACAATTATCAGCAGCAGTATTACGAACGCATGCGTCAGCAACAGCTGCGCTATCAAAATGACCGTTACGATTACAACAACGATCCTTATTTTTATACCGCATCAAGCTATCGCTACAACCGTGGCGGCCGCTATTACGAAACCAATCAATACGGCGCCAGCATTCTCCGTCAGGCGCTGAATTACGGTTACCAGGAAGGCATGCGTGCCGGTCGTGCCGACCAGCAGGATCATTGGCGTTATTCCTACCGCGATTCGTATATCTATGAAGATGCCAACTATGGCTACAACGGTTACTACGTGCAGCAGGACGACTATAACTATTATTTCCGCCAGGGTTTTCAACGCGGCTATGAAGACGGGTTTTACGGACGTCGCAGATATGGCCAAAGCAGCAACGGTTCCGATTCATTGCTGAGCGCCGTGTTGATTACGATACTTGGTTTGCAATCGATTCGTTAATTACCCGACATTGAGAAACGATGAATGGGTGGACTTTTGTCCACCCATTTTTATTTCGAATAGATCATGAATTAAACATTCGACAGGATGTCCCTATAAGCCCAGGAATGTTTTCTCGAATTCCTGCACCGGCACCGGGCGGCCCAGCAAGTATCCCTGCAATTCATCGCAACGTAGCAAGCGCAGCAATTTCGCCTGCTCTTCTTCTTCCACACCTTCCGCGACCACGCACAGCTTCAGTGAATGTGCCAGAGCGATGATGTTGGTGACCAGCGACAAGGTATCCGGACTCGAGGCAACCGCCGAGGTAAAACTCTGGTCGATTTTCAGTACGTCGGCCGGCAAGCGCGACAGATAATTCAATGATGAATAACCGGTGCCGAAATCATCGATGCCGATTTTGCACCCGAGATCGCGCAGCGCCTGCAGCACGCGAATGCATTTACCGATGTCGTCCATGAACATGCTTTCGGTCACTTCGATGTCGAGTCCGTGTTCGCGGTTGGAACGCTGAAGCAATGCGGTGCAATCACTGATGAAATTGGCATGGCGCAATTCACGCGCCGATACGTTTACCGCGATGCGGAAACCGGAATGCCCGTGCGAATGCCAGCGCCGCCAGATCGCAAGACCCTCTCGGCGCACCCAGGCACCAACGTCGATGATGAGCCCGGTTTCTTCCAGCACGGGAATGAATTCCGCCGGCGACACCAGGCCGCGTTCCGGATGACGCCATCTCAACAAAGCTTCCGCACCGGTGAGGCGATGCACTGCCGCATTGAATTTTGGTTGCAGGAATAATTCGAACTGATCCTGCTGTAATGCGTTGCGTAAATCACGCTCGAGTTCGGAACGTCTTGATGCACGCGAACGCACTTCCTCGGTAAACGCAAGTACCGGCTCGTCGCTACTTTGCGCCTCTGCCAGCACGGCAATCAGGTCCTGTTCAATTTGCTCGGCATTCACGCCATGACATGGCGCCAGCAGCACACTGGCATGCAGGCCAATATTGATTTCTTCGCCGTCAACGAGAAATGGCTGCTCGCTGCAATGCTGCAATATCGTCTCAACACGTGATACCGATGCTTCGATATCCTCGACCGAAGGATAGGCAAAGAGGAATGCATCATCACCGGGATGGGTGAACAAGGTGTCATCCGGCATCAACGATACAAGCCTGGTACTCACTGCACGCAACAAACTGTCGCCAAAGCCGCGACCGCGGGAATTATTGTAGTAACGGAAGCGGTCGATATCCATCATAACCACGACATGCGGGCCTTGCTCGATTTTCGCTCCGATTAATTCACTGAACGAAACGCGACTGGGCAACCCGGTGACTGCATTGTGATAGGCGAGATATTCGAGACGTTCACTTTTTACAATAAAGTCGTGGGCGTAATCGATTTCCGCGGTCAGGCGTTCCAGCAATGCAATTTCTTCGCTATCGTATGTCTGCGTCGTGCCAGAAAACAGATTTAACACTGCCCAGGGCGGTGAACCGATCGGCAACACGATTTGCGCCGCGACACCTGCTTGCTGCGCTCCCTCGCGTAAAAAATCAGGCAGGTCGGATTTGGCAAAGTCAGGGATATTGATTCTCTTTGCCTGCAGAAAAACACGCGCAGACGGCCGATCCTGCTCGCCGGAAGTTTCCAGCGGTGCCGGACCCAATGCCGCGAGCATGCCGATCACGGTCTCGTCGCCATATGAATTGGTCATCGCCAAAAGATTGCCGGAAATGCGCTGACTGATGAGTGCCGCCTTGAAGTGCCCCTGCTCAACAGCAATCCTGCAGGTCATATCGAGCAGTTCGTTGGCATCGCCGGCACGCAGCACGGAATTCCCGTGCGCACCGAGTACGGCCTGTATCCGTGCCAATTGTTCAATCTTGCTAGCCTGTTGCATTCGCAAGGTGACGTCGCGATCAATACCGCGGTAGCCAATCATTTTCCCGTTTGCATCCAGCAAGGGCTGTGCCGAACTTTCCAGCAACCGAATGGTTCCGTCGCGATGCCGCCAATGCAGCACCCAGTTATTCCAGCCTTGTTTTGCGGCGATCAATTCAGGCAATTTCGATTCGACCAGCGACCGATCTTCATCCACCAGCAACTGCAATGAATTTTGCTGCATCAACTCTGCCGACGAATAACCCAGCAGTTTGATCACGCTCTCGTTACTGTAAATATGGTGCCCGTCCAGATCCATTTCCCATATCCAGTCTTCGGTGGTTTCCACGATGGCACGGAAACGTTCTTCGCTATCGCGCAACGCCGCTTGCATGCGTCGCCGTTCAATCCGCTGTTCTGTGGCAAGCAGCGCACGTTCAATCGCCGGCTGCAGTCTGCGCAGGTTGTCCTTCAGCACATAATCCGAAGCGCCCCGCTGCATGGCTTCGATGGCCAGTTCCTCGCCAATGGTTCCGGACACATAGATGAAAGGAATATCTGGTGCCATTTCATTGGCGATCTCGAGCGCTTCCTGGCCGCTGAAACCGGGCATTGAAAAATCACTCAGGATGACATCGGGCCTGAAGCGGGCAAGCGCTTCACGCAATGCAGCGGCAGTACTTACCGCTTCAGTCTGTATCGGCCGGCCAAGATCATTCAAGGCACGGATATTCAGCGCGACATCCGCAGGCGAATCATCTATAACCAAAACACGCAAGGGCAAGACTGACCAATCCATAAAGTGCAATTTCTCCTCTTAACCCGGAGCCTGATTGACTACCGCCCAGTACATTCCAACCTGGGCAATGGTTTCATCGAACTGTTCGAAATCCACCGGCTTGACGATATAGCTATTCACTCCCAGTGAATAGCTGTTCATCAGATCGCTCTCCTCCTGCGACGATGTCAGCATGACGACGGGGATGTGCTTTGTCTTCTCCGAGCTCTTGAGCTGCTTGAGTACCTGCAAGCCGTCCATGCGCGGCATTTTCATGTCGAGCAATACCAGCTTCGGCATGCCGTTGTCGCGATCCGCGTATTCACCCTCGCAAAACAGATATTCAACCGCCTCGACACCGTCTTTCACCCAGGCAATTTCGTTTACGATGCCACGCCGCTTGAGTACGCGCATCGTCATTTCGGCATCATGCGCCGAGTCTTCCACCAGCAAAATTTCAACCGTCTGGTATTTATTCATTTGTCACCTCGCCTATGGGTAACTCAAACGAAAAACAGGCGCCTTTATCTTTTTCGGCAGTCGCATAAACGCGGCCGCCGTGGCGACCGACAATACGCTGCACGATCGCCAGACCGACGCCGGTGCCTTCAAACTGGTCCTGCGGATGCATTCTCTGGAATACGCCGAACAGCTTGTCTGCATATCGCATGTCAAAGCCTACGCCGTTGTCCTTGACCCAATAATGAACATGACCGTCTTCCTGTTCACCAGCCACTTCAATATGCGACTGATTGCCGCGTGGTGCGCTGTATTTGATCGCATTGGAAAGCAGATTGGTCCACACCTGTCTCAGCAGGGCCGGATCACCGGAAATCACCGGCAGATTGGATACTGTTATTTCAGCACCATTATCACGCTTGCCCGATAGCAGATCATTCAGCACACTGGTAACCAGGTCCTGCATATTGACCTCCTGCTTGTCCAATGGCTTGCGTCCAAGACGCGAGAACGCCAACAAATCATCAATCAGCAGACCCATGCGCCGCGCACTGCCGATTATCGTCTGCAGATAGCGTTGTGATTCTGGCTGCAATTGATCGGCAGCGTCTTCCATCAGCATGCGCGCATAGCCATCGATGTGTCGAAGCGGCGCTCGCAAATCATGCGATACCGAATAGCTGAAACTTTCAAGTTCCAGATTGGATGCTTGCAACTCCATCGTGCGATCCAGCAATTCGCGATTGAGTTGCGTGATTGCCTGTTCCGCTTCCTTCCTGGCGGTAATCTCGGCTATGGTGCCAAGCATCCTGCTTCGGTCGCCATCGATGGTTTCATAGATCCGGCCATTCACGGAAATCCAGTGCTGGCTTTTATCCGGCCATAAAATACGGCACTCGAAATTGAGAACTTCATCTGCCGTGGCTTTCTTGAAAAGCTCATCGACTCGCTCTGCATCATCCGGATGCACATAGCGCTTAAAAGAATCATAGCCCCATTCCGCCAATGCCGTGCTGTTGCCGAAAATCTGGTCATGCAGCAAGGAACGCTTTGTCTTCCCGGTGACCAGATTCAATTCCCAGTTGCCGATTTTGGAAACTTCATACGCGAATTTCAGTTGCTCGCTCGACTGTGCAAGTTCTGCCACGACGTGTTCGCTGTAGGCAAGCTGGCGCAGCAGTGCAAAAGCGCAGGCACCCAGCAGCACGATGGCAAGGCCGATACCGCTCATCAGCATCCATTGAAACTGTTCGCGTTGTTCTTCGTATGCTTCAAGGCGCCTCGTCAGCAGACGATTCTCTTCCAGCCTTACCGCAGCCAATATCCTGCGTACCGGTTCAATCGAACCTTCACCATTGGCCCGAAACCTGCCGCGCGCAGCGGTAAGGTTTTCGTTAGCCGCAAAAACGGAATTCGCCTGCATGATGGCGTAGCGCTTATCGATGTCAATCGCGCATTGTTCCAGGCGCCTGAGCTGCTCCGGGTTATTGCCCACCAAAGCCGACAGACTTTTCGCCAAGCGTCCGGCCTCGGCATAACTGGCGTCGCGACTGGCAAGTTGCGTCGCCTGACCCGAAATCAAAAAGCCGCGTTGGCTGGCTTCCATAGCAAGCGCGCTATTCTCGAGCTCGATGGCTTTCTTCAGTACCAGCAAGGTATCGGTAACCATATTGCGGGCCTGCGCCTCACGTCGGCTTTGCTGCCACGCCAAACCGGCAACCGTACACAACAAGCCCAAGGCAAGGCAGAAAACGATAACAAGCTGTTTCCGGGTCAAACGTGGCGCGCTTTTGATTGGCGGCACAGTCTCGGTCACGTGAAACAATCCTCATTTGGGGGCAATGAAAACAGAATCCGCTCACGGATATTAAGTTATTTCATTATTGCCCAACGCACAAAAAACCGAATTACGGCCATGAACTTGTCGAGGTAAGATGAAGACCATAGCACTTTTGCCAGCCTTGCAAGCGCTTTGTCGACAAGGTGGCAGCATTCCCAATTTTTTTGCGAACGATTCCGGAATCAAGAATGGCCGCGCTACTTGCCCGCCATTGCTTCGGCACTCAAATGCCTGAATTCGCGTTTGAGAAATTTACGCAGAAGCTTCCCCTTTTCTTCCGACAAGCCGGCATGTTGTCTGAAAAAATCCAGTAACACGGAAATGTCCTGCGCTTCACCCAATAAAGTGCCGAGCTTTCGATCGGGCACGGTAATCGACGGCAATGCAATACCACAATGCTCCAATGCCGTGTGCTGCTGGATCAATCTGCGACGGCGGCGGCGAAGACGATGCCAGTCTTTTTCCCTGCCTTTGCTCAAGGCGACTTCGGCCGCTGCATCGCAGATTTTTACCGAGTGCAATATCGAGCCGGATAAACCTTCATCGTTGATGTGTTGCCACGGCAGCACCGGCATCGCCGCCGACACTACGCGCAGGCGTTCACGCCGCGTCAAAAAATTCCGGTCGATGGCCTGTTCATTACGCATCGCTTCGGCTCTGGCGACCATGGCCAATCGTTTGGCCGCCAGGAGACTCGAATGAATTTCATTTTCCGGATGTTTTTCCTGCAAGCGATCGAGACTCTCCACCCGTGCCTGTGCATCGCGAAGACTGGACAAGCTTTCGCATATTTTTGATAACTCTTGATCCAGCATGTCCGCGCCGGCACCCAGGGAAGATTGACCCAATGCAAGACAGGCCCGTACGCGACGCATGGATTTACGGGCCTGATGCACGCCATCATGCGCATGCGAACCGCGCCAACCCAGACAGGTAATGGCCCGATGGAGTTGCTCCAAAGCATACATTTTAAGTAGGTCGCCAGCCTGCGGGGACATGTCTATCGCTACCGATCAATGGAAACGGATAAAGTCTACGTTATAAAGCATAGCGGTGATTTGATCGAAATCATGTACCCCGACAATTTTGCGGATGAATTGACGCCTCACCGGGCGTTTGACTGAAATCAAGGACTATTTTCCTGAAAGGAAGACACTGTCCATGTGAACAATCACTTGCAAGGAACAAGCATGAACCTGGTAGAACACCATCCACTGATTCTGGAATTCCCGGAATTCCGCGAAAAAATCCACGCGTTGAAAATGGCAGACAAACATTTTTCGAATCTTTTCGAAGAATACGAAAGCATAGACAAGGCCGTGGTGAGAATCGAAAACGGCGTTGAACCCAATACCGATGAGTATCTCGAAGAGCAAAAGAAAGCACGCTTGCATCTGAAAGACCAGTTGTACGCGATGCTGAGTGGAATGAACGCAAAACATCACTGACAAAAAAAAGGGATGCTTCGGCATCCCTTTTTTCGTGCTCGAAATTAATTGCCGCGCTTTTATCCCTGATGCCGGAGCGCTTCAATCGGATCAAGTTGAGATGCTTTGCGCGCCGGATAAAAACCGAAAAACAAGCCGGTACTCACCGAACATACGACCGCCAGCAGGACGACTTGCCAGTCAAGTTGCACCGGCAGATCCTGGCTGAATTTCGATACCGCCAACGCACCCAGCACGCCAATAGCGGTACCGATTGCACCGCCGCCGAAAGAAATCAGCATGGCTTCGGCGAGGAATTGTCGCTGGATATCGCCCGGCCCGGCACCGACTGCCATTCGCAATCCTATTTCACGGATGCGTTCGGTTACCGACACCAGCATGATGTTCATGATGCCGATACCGCCGACCAGCAAGGAAATGCCGGCAACCGCGCCGAGCAGGTAAGACATCACTTTTGTTGCAGCCGTACGGGTGGCGACGATCTCGGCAATATTACGAACCGAAAAATCGTCTTCCGCGCCCGGTGCAATCTTGTGGCGTTCGCGCATCAGCACTTCCACTTCTTCCTGCACATAGGCGAGGTCTTCCGCTCGCGTGACGCCAATTGCAATTTGTTGCACGGCACCCGGTGGTCTTGAGGTAGAACCGGAAAGACGACGGCGTGCCGTATCAAGTGGAATCATCACGATATCGTCCTGATCCTGGCCAAATCCGCCCTGGCCTTTCGGCGCCAGAACGCCAACGACCTTGAATGGCACTTTGCCAATGCGGATACTTTGGCCGACGGCATCTTCCTCGCCGAATAAATTCAAGCGCACGGTTTCGCCGATCACCACCGATTTTGCCGCACTGCTGTAGTCCTGTGCCTGCAGGTTTTCACCCTGTGCAATCTTCCAGTTGTTGATATCGAAAAAATCCGGTTGCACACCCTGCCAGCTGGTTGACCAGTTGTTTTCCGCATACACCAATTGACTGCCGCCACGAATGCCGGCGGCGACATATTGCACTTCCGGAATCTGTGCGCGAATCGCGGACGCATCTTCATCGGTGAGTGTCCACTGGCTGCCGGCACCAGTACGAATGCCACCCTGATTGCCGGCACCCGAACTGATATCGAGACGATTCGAACCGAGGCCCGATACCAGCTTGTTGATTTCCGACTGCGTGCCCTGCCCGACCGAAACCATTATTATCACTGCGGCAATGCCGATGATCACGCCAAGCGAAGTGAGCGCACTGCGCATCCAGTTGCCACGCAACGCGAAGACGGCAGTGCGCAAGGTATCGTTGAATGTCATGCCGCTTTCTCCGATTCGAATAGCTTGCCATCGCGCATCACGCATATGCGATCGGCATGTTCGGCAACTTTTGCGTCATGGGTAATCAACACCATCGTATGGCCTTCGTTCTTGAGTCGCTTGAACAAATCCAGAATTTCTTCGCCGGTGCGTGAATCCAGTGCACCGGTCGGTTCATCGGCAAGTATGATCGGCGGGTTATTGATGATGGCGCGCGCGATCGCTACCCGTTGTTGCTGACCGCCGGAAAGCTCGCCCGGAAGATGGGTGGAACGGCCACTTAAGCCCACGGCATCCAGTGCCTTCTGCGCGAGCGACACACGTTCTGCCATCGGAGTATTCGCATAACCGAGCGGCATCATCACATTGTGCAATGCATCCATGCGAGTCAGTAAATTAAAACCCTGGAAGATGAAACCCAATTTGCTCAGCCGCAGCTTTGCAAGTTCTTCTCGATCCAGCGTTGAAACGTCCACGCCATCACACAGATATCGGCCGGAACTCGGTTTGTCGAGGCATCCGACCAGATTCATCAGGGTCGACTTTCCCGAGCCCGACGCCCCCATGATGGCAACAAATTCGCCTGCCGATATTTTCAAGTCCACTGCATCAAGTGCTACCACTTCGGCTTGCGTGCCGGGATGGTAAACCTTGCTCAGAGCCTGGGTTTCAATCACGAAATTATTTTTCATTTGCTGTCGGTCGGACGCGCGCTGCCGATGATGATCAAATCACCTTCGGCCAATGCTTCACCCATGATTTCGGTGCGGGTGCCGTCGGAAGAGCCGAGACGAACGGTAATTTGTTCGGGTTTGCCATCCACCAATTTATAGACCGGCGCACGTTTCGCAGTCGCCAATACCACCAACTCGGCATCCCAGGTTTGTTGTTGTTCCGGCGACAGCATCGAACGAAACGGTGCAAACGATTGCTTCATGCGTTCCGCCATGCGTCGTGCGCCATCACTGCCGCCATTGCCGCCTTGGCGTTGTCCGCCACCGGCAGGGCCACCAAATGTGCGAGAAGCCTGACCTTCGGTTCTTGCCGCCGCCGCTTTACGCATCGCGTCTGCACGTTCGCGCATGGCGGTAACGGCCGCATCAAAAGCCTCGCGTTGGGCCGTGTCCAGTTTCAAGCCATCGGCCACCTTGGCCAGACTTTCGGAAATCATCACGCCATTGCGCGCCTGTGCGCCCGCACCGGCAGTCGCCGTTTGGCTGTTTGGATCATTCGGTTTGAAACGCAGGGCCGAGTTGGCAATGCTCAATACGTTTTCGCGATTGCTGATTTCAATTTCGGCATTCGCGGTCATGCCGGGCAATAAGGTCTGATCGCCATTTTCAACTTCAACCACGACCGGATAAGTAATGACGTTCGAAGTATTCGTGGCCGCCAGACGAATCTGCTTTACCTTGCCGCGGAAATTGCGATCGGGAAAAGCATCGACGCTGAATTTTACCGATTGGCCATTGCGCACCTGGCCGATATCGGCTTCATCGATCGCCAGCACGATTTCCATTTGTCGCAAGTCGCCGGCGATCTTGAACAACACCGGTGTTTGCAGACTCGCGGCGACGGTTTGTCCGGGCTCGACGGCACGCGATAACACGACGCCATCGACCGGCGAACGGATCACGGTTTTTTCCAGATCAAGACGCGCGCTATCGACATTGGCCTGCTGCTGCTTCACTTGCGCGTTGGCCGAAACAATTCGTGCACGCGCCTGGTCACGGTTTGCAAGTGCAAGATCGGCATCGGTACGCGACACCAGTTGTCGTTTGGCCAAATCGGATTTACGCGAATAATCGGCTTCCGCATTTCGGGCGCTGGCCTGGGCCTCGTTCAGTCCGGCACGGGCACTGGCCAGCGATGCATTGGCCTGATCCAGACGCGCCTGATAGGTACTCGGATCGATTCGGGCAATAACCTGATTTTTCTTGACGGCATCGTTGTAGTCGACATCGACCGTTTGCAATATGCCGGACACCTGGGTACCTACATCAACCGTTGCCGTGGCACTCAAGGTACCGGTGGCGGAGATTGCGGTCCGGATTTCTCCGCGAGTAACGGCATCGGTACGATAGCCTTGTACACCGCTGTCTCCCCGCGAACCCATGAACCAGTAAGCGGCGACGGCAAGAACAAGCAAGATGATGACAGGCCAGAGCCAGCGACGACGGGCCGGGGATTGCACACGCGGTAAAGACGACATTCAATATCCTTGAATCGGGTTATTGCCGGATTTTAACGGGTTACGACTGAACAGTCGTGAAGAAACGACCACGCGCCGACAGAGAGGTTCCACGTCAAGCCATGATGCACGAGAGCGAGAAAGGGTCGCATGCAATATTGAAGACGACATATGATGGCGTTGATCTCGGGCTCGGGCTGGCTCATTCATGCGAAAGAGTGCTCTGGCGCACCCTTTCACATTGCCGTCGTTTGATCCACTTATTCGGTAGCAGCCGTGGCCGTCTTGGCGCGCAGGTAATCGCCGGCGCTCTTGGCAAGCGTCATGAAATCCGATGGCATCATGATCAACGTGGTCGTGTTCTGTTCGGCGCCCACTTCGGTCACCATCTGCATGCGACGCAGTTCCAGCGCTGCAGGGTTTTCAGCGATAAATTGTGCCGCATCCCTTAACTTCAGCGATGATTCCAGCTCGGCTTCGGCCTTGATGATACGCGCACGTTTCTCGCGAACCGCTTCGGCTTCACGCGCCATCGCACGCTGCATGCCGACCGGAATTTCGACGTCTTTCATTTCCACCATTTCAACGGTAAGTCCCCACGGATGTGTTGCCGTATCGACCATCGTTCGCAATGTCTTGTTGATCTGGTCACGCGCCTTCAGCACTTCGTCCAGATCATGCTGGCCGATGATATTGCGCAAACTGGTGAGCGCCACTTGATAGACGGCCGAATGATAATCTTCAACGGCATTGATCGCACGTTCCGGATCGACAATGCGAAACCACAGAACGGCATTTACCTTGATCGTGACACTGTCTTTTGAAACAGTTTCCTGGCGCTCGATATCCACCGTGCTGGTCCGGATATCCAGTTTTCTCTGCCACTCGACCAACGGAATATTCCAGTACCAGCCAGGCCCGCGAATCGCCTGAAAACGGCCGAGGCGAAACACGACCGCTCGCTGATATTCCTGACAAATCCTGAAACCTGAAATTGCGATAAAAATGATAAACACAACCGTCAAAATCAAGAAAATTTGCATAGTTTTACTATCGTTCCTCTTATAACGCCTGCCGCCTAAGGCGAGATGCCCGGGCTTTTCAAGCGGTGCGGCTAAGCTACTCCTCCGTTTTGGTTTGCGACGTCATATTCCCGGTGCTATAAACGCCAAACCGGCCGCTGTTTCTTCAGCAACTCGCGGCTTTGAAATACGCCAGCGCGCCTGCGCCCATCTCCGGTGATCGCCGCAAAACTGTCACACAACGCGCATAGACTAGGCGATTGGATTTGCATCCCGCAGTCCATTCAATTTCGGACTTTGACGGAATATTCACCATGCCTGGAAAGAAAAGCCTTGCACTGTTACTGGTATTTTTTGCCGCCGCGTTCGCTGCCACGGCTGGGCAACCCTACGTCAATGTCGAACAGCGCCTGACCGCGGAACAATTGCACGAAACCGGTCTTGACACCTTGACGCCGGCACAGATCGAACGACTTAACCAATTGCTGCGGGAAGACTCGATAAAAACCGCTGCAGTCGAAAAAGAACGCCAGAAAGATGATCCCGTTCGCAATGCCTACATAGGCCTCGAAGACAAGCCGATCAAGAGCCGGCTAACGGGCACGATATCCGGCTGGGATGTCGACACCGTTTTCGAACTCGAGAACGGACAAAAGTGGAAAGTGCTCAAGGGCAACATGAAACTTCGCAAGCCGATGCAGTCACCGGAAATCATCGTGGTCCCGGGTATTGCGGGACGCTGGTTTTTGCAAGTGGATGAAGATTTGCCGAAGGCGCGTGTTTATCGGATCGATTGAAGCGACCGAAAGTGATGTTCATGCCAATCACTCAATCACAAGCTTAATCAAATAACCGGTGCCTGAACCCTGGCATTCACCACGCCGTGAATGCCCTCCTTCAAATGTTCCATTTCGTCATGCGTGATCAAGCGCGCAGGTACGCCGCCCCATGTTTCATGTGCACCGACACGCGAGCCCGGCAGCAATACGGAATGTGGAAGCAGGGTCGCTCCTTCACCAATATGCACATCGCCCATTACGGTGGCTTTTTGGCCGATGGTGGCGCGAGCGCCGATAATCGTCGGTGCGATAATCAAGTGACCACCGCCGCCGTAGTGCGCAAATAAATGAACGCTGCCACCGATCACGGCATCGTCGCCTACGGTCAACAGACACGGATCGGAAATGAATTCGGTATTGACGAAAGCGCGGCGTCCTATCTTCATTCCCATTGCGCGTAGAAACCAGTCGCCGAAAGGCGTCAAGGTAACGTAGGGTAAAAATGTATAACGCACCAGATAAAACAAACCGTTATGGATATACCAGGGTAAAGCAGCATACGTGTAGTAACTTCCCTTGAACGGTTTAACCCGTGTCGGCAAAAGGAAATTGAATATCGGCACCACCAGCAACAGCGTGAAACCGGCGATGAAAAATGCCACTCCAAAGGCCAAACCCATCGCAGGCCATTTCAACCAGGCAACCGAATCTGAAATTGATATCCAGCACGTATCCAGAAACCACAGCGCCGGCGCCAGGGCAAGCCCGATGGCGACCGCCGCCAACAAATACAGGGCGAGAATTGCCAATACATGGGACAGCACGCCGAAGCGCCGGATGAAGCGATCAAGCGACCCGGCTGGAGGCGGATTCTTAATGCCGGGAAAGACATGATTGGTCTGATTATCTTCCGAATTTCGCGAATCCATGAGTATTCCTGATCAGGGTTTGGCAGCCGGAGTTGCAATCCCGGATATGCTTTTTGACGATGCGCCCATTTTTGCCGCAACACAACCTGCGTTCAAAGGCATCGTCCGGCTCCATCCGCCATTTTTGAGGATTCCGTTCACCCGCCCCTGGAATTCGGGCTAAGATGACGCTAGCAAAATACACCCCGGATACTTCTTAATTAAGCCATTGCAGGGAGAAAGCATGAACGCATTGATCGAACCCTATCTGTTCTTCGGCGGCCGCTGCGAAGAAGCGCTTGAATTCTATCGTTCGGCATTGGACGCAAAAGTGGACATGGTCATGCGCTTCAACGAGAGCCCCAAACCGCTGCCACCGGGCGTGTTGCAACCGGGGTTTGAAAGCAAGGTCATGCACTGCAGTTTTCGCATCGGACAAACCAGGGTGATGGCTTCCGATGGCTGCAATGACAAATCCAGCTTCAGTGGATTCTCGCTATCCTTGACGGTACCCGATGAAGTCGAAGCCAATCGTGTATTCGCATTGCTCGCAGATGGCGGCGTGGTACAGATGCCGCTCGGAAAAACATTCTGGTCACCATGCTACGGCATGCTTGCCGATCGTTTTGGCATCGGCTGGATGGTGATTGTTCCGGGCGAAGCGCCGCAATAATCAAATATTGATTGAACTTCAAACTTTGCGTTCATTCAAAAAGAAACGGCGGTAATCCGCCGTTTCCATTTTCCATGATGCAGCTACCCGCGTTACAGGGTTGTACTGGTAAACGTCAGCGTGATCGGCGAACCGATGACCAGGGCCCGATTATTGGCAGCATGCACGCCGCCGATATTCAGAATCGTGCTCGTACTTGCTGCACTTGTGGCAGCGGCCACATGGCTGACCATGATCATGTCGCCATTTTTCACATACGCCATGTTCGAAGCAGCAGGATTACCATTGATGCTGTACTTACCGTTGCTCACCGTCATCGGCACCAATGCACCGGGTGTCAAACCCGATATGGTAACTACGTTGCTGATCTGCAAGGTCGATGGCGCAACACCGGAAACGCTGGTGAAACTTGCTGCATCCGGAGTCGTATCCAGAGCATCGCCCAGATATTTCACCATTCCGTAGTAGCCGCCACTCGAACCCGTGACCGTGAACCTGCCATCCGCTGCAAGAGCGATGCCCTGTGCCGATGTCGAATAGCCGACACTGCCAAGATCACCCAGCTTGAAACCGGCACCACTATTGTAAGTAGTATCCAGCAAGCCGGCCGCAGTGTAGCGAGCGGTGAGAAACAGCGATTGGTTTTGTGTCGATATGAAACCACGACCCGCGACGAGAATCTGTCCGGTCGGCAACAATTCGACGGCGGCAAAGTTCAATACCAGTCCTGCACCAAAACCATTTGTTGCATAGCCACCGCCATTAAAACCGGTGTCGAGCGAGCCGTCGGTATTGAACCGCAACACTTGAATCAGACTGGTGTTATTGAAGGTGATGGTGCCATTGCCGAGCACGACAATTTTTCCATCCGGCTGCACTGCAACGGCACGACCAAATGAGTTCAGACCTCCACGCGCAAACAACACCTTGCCGCTGGCGCCGAATGTTGCGTCCATCGTGCCATCGGCATTCAGGCGTGCAACACCGATTCCCAAAGCCGTTCCGGTACTGTAATCACCGGTAACGACGATTTTCCCATCCGGCTGGATCGCAACACCGAATGCAGCGTCGTTTGCATTGCTCGACATTTGAATGCGGCGCGAACCGCCGGGACCGAAACTGCCGTCCGGGCTGCCATCGCTGTTATAACGCGCAACGAAAAAATCGTTCTTGGTGATATTGAATGGATCATAGGCTTCGCCGGCAACCACGTATTTTCCGTCCGGCTGCAACGCAACCGCACGTGCGATTGCACCGTAAATACTGAAATTGGAAATGACCTTGCCGGTGCCGGCACCGAACGAAGTATCGAGCACACCCGCACTGGTGTACTTCGCCAATCCAAAGCTTGGATAGGAGTTCGAATACGCATAACCCACCGTCAACATGCCGCCTTGCGGCAATGCCACCGCACCCAGAATTGCATCGAGCGAACTGGTCATCGGAGTAATGACCTTGCCGGTGCCGTCACCGAACGTGGTATCCGGTGTTCCGTCGATCTTGTGACGGATCATCGCGAATTCGCGATTATTGCTGTTCACGGTGGAATAACCGCCCACCAGTATCTTTCCGTCCGGCTGCAATGCCGATGCATATGCCAGATCACTGATGCTGGTGGTGACAGCGCGTTTCACCACACCACCGCCGAATGACAAATCCAGATCGCTGTTTGCTGCCTGCACAGTCGAGGTTGTGATGGCCAATGCAAGGGTAACCGCTGCCGCAAAAGCCGTTTTTTCAAGACCGTTTTTTTTCATGTTTATTAAACGCATTTAACACTCCTCAAAAAATGTGCACCGACATTAATGCACACGCAAACCTGGCTTTCCGGCAGCCGAATGCTTCGACATGGCCGGGAAAGCGAATAATTTATTTTCTTCGGGACGCATTACCGGCATTCAAAATATTGCCATTGATGCCACTCGGTTATTGCGCGGGACGGGTTGTTTCCAGAGCGTGTAATTTACCAAAACGACATCTCAAATCCTGCGACTGTGGAAGCCGGAAAACGGTTTCACCCACGCCTTCTGTGTGCTTTCGCACGGAACTCGCGAACCACGCGATTCAAGATAGGAGCCACTAAAGTGCCAACCATCTGCTACCGATCAATCCAGAGGAATAATCCATGACAGTTGCCAGCGTAATGACCGACACACCCGTTTGCTGCACACCGAAATCGTCGCTGACCGAAGTGGCGAAAATGATGTCGGACAATGATTGCGGGCAGATTCCCGTGGTTGAAAATCTGGCTACGCGCAAACTGGCCGGCGTGATCACGGACCGCGACATAGCGATCCGCATTGTTGCACAGGGAATAAACTCCGCCGAAGCTCATGCCTGTGATTGCATGACCTCACCCTGCATTACGGTCAAGCCGGAGGACAGCATCCAGGATTGCTGCACGCTGATGGAAACCAACAAGATCCGCCGCATTCCCGTAGTGAATGCGAAAGATGAAGTGGTTGGCATTGTTTCGCTTGCCGACGTTGCGCGCCACGCAAACGCATCGACTACTGCGGCGGTAGTGAAAGAAGTTTCCGGCATTTCATGACAGGCACGCCATAGCCGGCATGAAGTCGTTTTCACATATTCAATTCACCGGCGCACATGAAATGAAAACTGCGTAACCAATCCGGCAATTTTTCTCATTCGTTTCACATGCACGCGAACAACACGTGATGATTCGATGTTTTATGCAGAAAAATAGCCGGCTTTTTTCACCACGCAGTGACTGCACGACATTTAGTGTGGCAAGCGAATAAGCAAACTGCATTTACGCAGATCTGTTCGCCCCCCACAAAATGGAGTCAAGCATGAAAATTCGCACTATCGCTTCCGTCATTGCCATCACCGTCGCTTTATCCGCCACGGCAGTCGCCGGTTCAATGCAGGCAAAAAATCCGATGGTCGGCGGAGCCGCCATGTATCCCGCCAAAGACATTATCGATAACGCGGTCAATTCAAAAGACCACACCACGCTGGTCGCCGCAGTCAAGGCCGCCGGTCTGGTTGATACTTTGAAAGGTACAGGACCTTTCACCGTGTTCGCACCAACCAATGCAGCGTTTGCCGCGTTGCCAGCCGGCACCGTTGACACCCTGCTGAAGCCTGAAAACAAAGACACGTTGACTGCGATACTTACCTACCATGTGGTATCGGGTTCGCTTGATAGCAATGCATTGAACAAGCAGATCAAGGCCGGTGGCGGTAAAGCAACACTGACCACGGTCCAGGGTGAACAACTCACCGTATCCAGTGCCGGTAATAAATTCAAAGTCGCAGATGCAAAAGGCAATATCGCCAATATCACGATCAGCAACGTCTATCAAAAGAATGGCGTGATCCTGGTCGTCGATAAAGTGTTGCTGCCGAACTAGGTTCCTGCTTTTTGCAATTTACCCAAGGCGGCTTCGGCCGCCTTTTTTAATATCATCAGACCATCGGTTTTCGAGACCGGGCTTCGACTTCGAATTCTTTATGGCGCGTGGTGATATAGCATCACCATCATCCACGGTATCTCTTTATTTTTCGCCTTCGGCAGCCGGCTCTAACGGTGCTGCTTCCGGTGCTGGTTGCGTGGCATCAACCGGTGCTGCCGGTGTAGCGTTGTCGGCAGGCGGCGCGGGAATTGCCGCATCGGCGTTGTAATCGAAACCGGAATGTTTTTCCGCATAGGTTTTCAGCGGATCAACATATTCCGCAGGTGTCGCTGCCAATGCTGTTTCAGGCAGATGAAACTGCTGAGCCGCGAGCAATTTCATGCAGGTCCAGCCATGGGCGCTACTGACGTCCTTGAACAACTGCGCCTTGTTTTCAAGCATTTGCTCCTTGCTTGGCGAGTTGGCGTGTTTGTTCGTGGTCGCATTGCATGCCATGTTGGATACCAGCGTGCCGTCTTTCGCATTCACCAGTTGAATCTGGACGCTATAGAGAATCCAGTACTTCGCCCATTCCGTCGGGTAGTAACTCGACATCCATCCGCCGGAACGGATATCAAGAATGTAATCGGTATCGGTCTGGGTAGCGGCGATTTGTTTTGGTTTTTCGACATCGATCATTGCCATCGATGCCGGCTTGAGCTGCATGCCGTAATGTTTTGCGAACGCCGGCGCCAATTGTGCCTCCAGCAACACGGCCGGATCGGGCACTTCGTTTTCCTTGATGATCTTGTTGCCCTCGGCAACCATCAATCCCACGCCGAGCAGGCCGAATGTCACCTTGCCGGCCGTCATTGCGGTATAGGACGGGATCTTGTGACGCGTGACCACCAGCGTTTTGCCCTGCAACTGTGCAGCAGCGGTTTCCGGCAGCGGCAACATCTTGTCTTTTGCGACGGCATTGCCGGCAGACAGGCAGGCGACCAGGATTAGCATTTTTTTCATTTCGATCTTTGAACTCCGTGAAAATACGAGCCGAACATACCTGCGGCGCTGGGCCGCGGGCAGTTTGAAGGCCGCAAGTATGCTTAAAAACATGGCAGTTCGATAGCAGTAATCCCGCTAAATGTGCGGCACTACACGGATGTCGTTTTTTTCGCCGCCGTTTTTCGCTTTGCGGCGCGTGCTCGGCCGCTTGCCTGCACACTGTGCGCATTCAAAATCGCAGCAATAAGGCCGGGGAAACGTTGCTCGATCTCCTTGCAGCGACTGCTGTTGTACATTTCAACGCCTTGCCGTTCGCTGCGGATCAGGCCAGCTTCCCGCAATGCCCTGAAGTGCTGTGACAGTGTGGATTTGGGGATGCTGCGGTCGCTCATTTCGAGGAAATTCGAACATATCGACGCACAACCGGAACCCGCCAGTGTTGCGTAAATCGATACGCGCACCGGATCTGAAAGTGCATGCAGGATGCCTTCCACTGTGATGTCTTCGATTGCCGGATGAATCAGGGGTCTCATGGCCCCATCTTACCAGCCCTTGACATTTAGTTCTATAGTTCGTAAGTTACGAACTACGGGACTTATGAAGTCCCATTCACCCAACCATTCAGGAAAGAACATGAGCAAGCTCACAGGTAAAGTCGCCATCGTTACCGGCGCATCCAAAGGCATTGGCGCCGCCATTGCCGCAGCGCTGGCGGCCGAAGGTGCGTCGGTCGTAGTCAATTACGCCTCCAGCAAAGCCGGCGCCGATGCCGTCGTTGCAAAAATTGCAGCAGCCGGTGGCAAGGCCATTGCGGTGCATGGCGACGTTTCGAAACAGACAGATGCGCAAGGCATTGTCGATGCGGCGATCAATAAATTCGGCCGGCTTGACGTACTGGTCAACAATTCCGGCGTCTACGAATTCGCCCCACTGGAAGCCATCACCGAAGAAAGCTTCCACAAGCAATTCAATATCAACGTACTGGGCTTGCTGCTGACCACGCAGGCAGCTGCCAAGCATCTGGGCGAAGGCGCGAGCATCATCAACATCGGTTCGGTCGTGGCTCGCATTACGCCACCGGCCAGCGCCGTTTACACCGGTACGAAAGGCGCAGTGGATGCGATCACCGGCGTACTGTCGCGCGAACTGGGACCACGCAAGATTCGCGTCAACTCGCTGAACCCCGGCATGATCGAAACCGAAGGCGCACATGCCGCCGGTTTTATCGGTTCCGATTTCGAAGCCGGTGCCGTTGCACAAACGCCGCTGGGCCGCATCGGCCAACCAAACGACATCGCATCGATTGCCGTGTTCCTCGCTTCGGATGATTCGTACTGGCTGACCGGCGAGCAATTATTTGCCGGTGGTGGCGTGCGTTGATCGTGGGGTAAGTTCAAAAAAAGACGCATGCCGTTATCGGCATGCGTCTGGGTTTCGTGTTACAAAAAATCAGGGGGCCAATGGCATCCTGATTTCATTTGTGGTCAAAGACTGCTCAGCATCGGCGTTTCGGTACCCGGATGATCCTTCGCCGCACGCGGGCCGTATTGCAACCAACGGTATGACACGAGCGCAGCAAGCCAAACGACCGGAGCAGCGACAATCAGGCCGATGCCGCAAAGAATGGCGCCGACTAATATCGCGACCATACTGAGCAAGCCCAGAACAAAGAGATTCATCAGATTATTTTCCGTAATCGAGGAGCTGTAATCGAAAGCTTCCATGATGCCGAGATCGCGATCCACGATAGCGTTCAGAAATTGGCCATAACGCAACGCAATGTAAATCCCGGGAACAATCAGTAACAGGAAGCCGATTATCAGTGCAATGCCAAACAATATCGATGCACCAAAAGCACGCAAAAATTTCGACCCCTCACCGAACAACATCCCGATGGATACTTCCTTTCCCGAGACGAGGTTCAAACCGACCCTCGCCACGCCAAGCTTGAGGAAAATCGCAACCACCTGCTGCACTAACTGACTGACCAGCGTAACTGCAAGGACCAAAGAACCCATTTCACCGGGATTCTGGCTGCCGCGCGAAGAGGTTGCCGAAACCACCGCTTCGATGATGCTAAACACCATCGAAATGCCGAATACGCAGCCCACATACACCAGGCCCACGAGAAGAATATTGGCAAACTGCCGCTTGAAAATTTCATAGCCGCGACTGATGCATTCCATCGGATCAATTTCCTGACTGCCCGGCAAAATCTCCGTCAGCGCCATCGCGGTCTGTGAACCGGATTCCCTCCACCCGCTCTCGGGTGCGGCATAGGGGTTCGATGAATTGGAGGTATTCGGTGCTGCATAGGCATTCGATGCAGCCGGCGCATTGGAAGCAACATAGGGATTCGATGCCGGAATGTCCGGCCCGGTAAACAAATCGAAAATCCCCGGCACCTGGCCGGCAGGCGTCCAGCCCTGCATGGAAGCGTTCCACACGCTGTCCCTCCCGGAAAGCCCACCGCTTCTGGCCAGTGCCACGAGTTGTTCAAAAGTCACAGGTCCGTATTGCTGACCTTCGCGTGCATAAAACCATTCAATCATGAGTGAACCCCTGTCGGAATTTATTGCCGAAAATATTGTTATTGATCTGGATCGAGAAATGGAGAATAACATCGAAATTGATGCCGGCCAGGGCAAAAATGCGCCTGCATTTCACAGTTACGGCATCGATTGCGGCAATCCGGCCCGACCGACACGAATTGCGGTTTTATGCGGCGTCCGCAGGCTTCGCTTTCCGCTTTCGGCCCAATACACCGGCGCTAACGAGCGTAAATATGATTCCTACCGGCATTGGCTCGATATAGGTAATCGCGATATTTACCAGCGGGTTTTTATACATCTCGAAGAATTCGTCCATTTCTTTCTTCTTCGCGGCGATTTGCGTTTCGTTGGCACCCGATGCTTTCACCTGCTCGATCGCATACGCTGCATATTTATCGCCGAAATCAGGCGCGATTTTGTAATAGATCAACTGCCAGGTGGCAACGTAACAGGTGCTGGCGACCAGAGTGATCAGAAACCCGACCAGCAATGCGCGTCCAAACGTCACGCTACCGCCCCCTACATTGTCCCGATAAGACTTGACGCCGAAAAACACCATCAGGAACGCCAGCACCATCGTGGTGTAGCCGATGATGGCACCCTTGTCGAAACCGATCTGGTCCTGAAACGGAATGGTGGCCAGCATCATTACCGACAAGATGGCGCCGCCGATCAGGCCAAAGGTGAGTACGATCTTTCTCATAAAAGCTCCCGCTTGATTTAAGGAAGGTCAATTCCAAAGGCTACTGTGTTTTCGCGCGTCACCCAAAGGGATGATATTGGACGATACCGGGCTTGATCACGCGAAAGTTGCAGCCCCATGGCGTGGAAATTCATGTCTTCAGGGAATCAGGCGAAGCTGCTTGGCCAATTGCACGGCCTGTGTGCGTCGCTGTACGCCGAGCTTGTCGAAAACCCGGCTCGAGTGGGTCTTCACGGTATTTTCGCTGACGAACGCACGCGCGGCTATTTCCCTGTTGCTCAGGCCCTCGGCAATCCATTCCAAAATCTCGAGTTCACGCGGAGTGATGGCCAGCGACTCAAGCTTGCGTTGATCGCGCTCGAAATTGAGCGGTGCCGGCACTTCGACTTCGCGTACGACGATGGTTTCCTTGTGACGTGTGAGTCGCAGGCCAAGCCAGATGCCGAAACCTGCAAAAACGGCCGCTACGAGCCCACCGTAAATTTCAAGCGAATGCTCCAATACGAGCCAGCGGTACTCGACAAATTTGAGTCCTGCGATAAGAACACCGCCGAGCAGACCATAGAGGAGTACGTGTTTGTGCATACTGCATTCTACAAGCGGTTAAGGAATGGACGATATTCAATCGTCAATTCAATCTTCGGCAGATCGCGCTTCGGCCAATAGCTGGCGCACGAGATTTTGCTGGGCATTAAGGAACTCGACACCGGCACGGCCGTTTGCAATACGCACGACACGACCCTCGATCTCGAGGCTCTGCTCGCCGGCAAGAAGAAAACGCAGGCGAACCATTTCACCCACCGCAATATCGGCGGGCAAATTCCATTCCAAAGCGGCACCGCCTTCCGACAGATCGATTACGGCGGTAGCAGTGGCGGGCGCACTCGGCGTTACGACAGCCGTCAGATTTACCCGGCTGCGGGGATATTGCCTCTTGTCGAAGCTGTTCATGCTGACATGGTGCCGCAATTTGCCGCCCCGGTGCAATGGGCACTGACGTGGTCGGGGAAAATATCGGCGATGGACAGGTTCTTTTTTCGCACGCTGCCATTTTTACGCTGACCAGATACGCATCAACAACCATGCCGGAACGCCAATATAAAACAGCAGGCGCCCGAGGTTTTCAAGCCCGTTCCTGAGCGCGATTGCCCGTTCGGAATACAAGGCAATCGACAACAGGGTTGCCGTTTCGATCACGACCCGCAGCAAGGCCGCAAACAGCACCATGCCGATCATCCAGGAAGCCCACCAGATCAGCAGTGCGATCAGGTAAGCCTTCAAGCCAAACGTGTAGTACTCGCCGAAGGTACCGCCGAAAGCGATGTGTTGGTGCAGGCGGAAAGCCGGTAGCGCCGGCACCAGCGGAAACAGCAGAAACTTCAATGCCGGATGTTCAATGCGCCAACGCGGAACCACTTGTCGTACACGCGCATAAGTCGACATGAGGCCAGTCAATGAATCCGCGAGTGCAGGCGCTCCGCCAGCGCGAATCAGTGCACGGGCAAATGCCGCCGGATCGGCCACTGCAATGGCACTGGACCAGCGTTGACCCGACTTCAATCGCAAATACACGCCCGTTTCCGGAAGCGGAAATTTCCATGCTTCCACTGCGTTGATTTCATTTACCGAAATCTCGATGCGTCGCTCGCGCTGCTCGATCACGAGCATGCTGTTTTCAATTCGCAATCTGGCCGAGAAGGCACGCATGATCGACCATGCGGCAAGTTCCGGTGCCAACACCAATGCAGCAAACATCCACATCTGCGTCAGCGTATTTGTCTGTGCGCCATAGCCGAACAACATGCTTGTTCCGAGCCACAGCAAACCAGCACAAGTGAATAGCCGAAGCGCACCCGCCGCCACGCGCCACAAAGGCGAAAGCACAATACCGTCGGCCTTGTAATCCTCTTGCGATACCGAGGTCGAAATAATGGCTGTCGCTGCAGCACGTCGTTTCATCGCATTGACAAGAGACAACAAGGCGAGCAGTACCAAGAACGCAAAGCCGGCGCGACCGACCCAATTTCCCCAAGCCAGCATCAATGTCATGCGAGGTTCCCTGACCGACACTTCGCCGATCAGCAGTTTCCGTTCCTTCATACCGGTGTCCGCGACTACCGCTCCGGTCGCATCAATAACGGCACTGATGCCGTTCGCGGTGACCCGTATTTGCGGCAAGCGCGTTTCGATACTGCGGAATGCCGCCACGGTCTGGTGCAGCTTTGCGCCAACCGGATATTCGGTAAACCAGGAATCATTCGACATGCCCAGGATCACCTGCGCACCCAGTCGTGCACCATCGATGCCGAGATCCGAATCGACATCGTCCAGACATATCATCGGCAACACCGGAATTTCGCGTCCGTCGGCAAGACGCAAGGGAAACACGCGCGCGCCGTCACCGGGTTGCCAGGTTCCCGTCCAAGGCAACAAGCGCCGTAGCGTTGGTCCGTCGAGCCATTCCGGCACATGCTCGGTAAACGGAAACGGTTTTGTCTTCCGATAGAAACCGAGCGTGCCCGTTACCGGCTCCACGAAAGCGGCCGCGTTGTACTCACCATTATCGTCGCGATCATAGGTACCGAAGACCAACGGGATTTTTGACGCCGTGACGAAATCAAGAATCTCGCGATCGAGTTCGGCGCCGCCTTCACTTTTCGGGTGAGCGAAGGTAGTTGGATACACCGTTTCGGACCATAGCAAGGCATCAACGTGATCATTGTCGATGGCTTCGCGCGACATCGCGTAATGCGTGTCGAGTACGTGGCGAACGACTTCATAAGCGCCCATTTCCCGACGCAGTCGTTCGTAGTCGACGATATTCGATTGCACCATGCCGATACGCAGCGGCTTTGCACTCGTATCCTGCGCATGTGTCAGCGTGGAAAGACGAAATGCACCATAGCCCGTGACCAAGATCAACAAGGATGCGGCGATTGCCAAGGGCCTGGCAAAACTGCGCGCACCATCGCGCCGATGCGTGATCGCGAAAGCCGCACATTCGTTGACGAGGACAAGCAGAAAAGTAAGACCGGCTGCGCCGCCAACATCGGCGAATTGACGCAAATATTCCGATGGATACAAACCGTGACCAATCGTGTCGCCCAATAATTTGGGAACAAGCCACTCGGTTGCCACCCAGGCCGATGCGCCCGCAAGTGCACGCACCACGGCACCATAACGTCGACCTGCGAAGTGACGAACCAGCGCGAATACAAAAATCTGTGCTTGCAGCAACGGCGCCGCCAGCAACAAAACGAGCAATCCGGTTGCCGGCCCGATGCCGGTGTAAGCACCAATGGCAACGCCGAACCAGACAAATACCGACGCAACAAAGGCAACACTCATCAGCAATCCGCTGCGCGCGGTGGCGGTCACGGTCGACATGGCGTTCAACACAAGCAGCCATGGCACGAGTGCGACAAAGCCGAGCAGATAGCCGTAACCGCCATGCGAGTACAAGCCCAGCAAGGCCGCACTCAGGACAAGACCGGCGAGCGAACGCCAGCCGGCGGGAAAGAATCGGGACATGTTCAGTTCTAGTGTCCCCCTGGCTCCAGCGGCAGAGGAATTTTGATCGGTCGAATCACGAGTCCGGGCGGCGCCATATTGCTTGGCACAACGCGGTTGTCCGGAATCGCAATCGGCTGGCCGGCGCTATCGAAGAAATCAAAATTGGGAGAAAACATCAGGATCGGTTCGACGCGTTGGCCGTCGTCGGTCGCCTGAAAATGCCGGACATAACCTTCCGGCAAAACATAATCATCGGGAACGGCCAGGCCGATCATCGGCGGACTGGTGCCTG
>Ga0208628_1000086_pt1 | contig 59588 bp, 46 predicted proteins | sample LakWasMet16_LOW5_2_FD_183864 | JGI IMG/M metagenome (GOLD analysis project Ga0208628, IMG submission 183864) | Freshwater sediment methanotrophic microbial communities from Lake Washington under simulated oxygen tension - Sediment Metagenome... | ecosystem: Environmental > Aquatic > Freshwater >... | reverse complement strand
CCTTCATTTTATTGGCTCCCCCGGACGGGCTCGAACCGCCGACCTAATGATTAACAGTCATCCGCTCTACCGACTGAGCTACAGGGGAATAATTTATTTCAGTATGGCGCGCCCGGAGAGATTCGAACTCCCGACCGCACGGTTCGTAGCCGTGTACTCTATCCAGCTGAGCTACGGGCGCCTTACTGAGACGCTTATTATGCGGATTCCTCGTTTTTATGTCAACTTTAAATTTAATCAATTTGTAATTATTTTGCTGAATTAACGTTTGAGCTATTCATTCTTTAATTAGAGCTCAGCGGTAAATCAACGTATTTATAAGGTCTAAACGCTGGAAATATTTATCTTTTTGACTACAGAAAGCATAACACTTTACTTTTACAGGATGACTCCTGCTTTATAATCGTTTGCCTATTTTATTTGCTAACTATCTCAAGCAAGCTCATATTCAAACGTAATGAGCCGACATAAAAAGCGGCTTTTGTAACCATAAATTCTCATACTGCTGAAAAAAGAATTTTTCCTATGGCGGATAATGCGGCGTAAATGAATAATAGCTTATTTTGCATGTTATCAGCCCGATGTTGAGCAACCCGAACTTTGAAAACTTATGAGTCTGCGCTACCAAATTAATATACGAATTTTGATCTCTTCCCTGTGTGTTCTGATACTGGGTGGATCGATTGCGATCTGGCAGGCGCGCGATGCTGTGAATAAAGAAATCGATTCATCCATCAATCTGGCTGTACAGTTAATATCCTTCGGCTTTTCACAAGCCTCACGAACTCCATTTAATGAAACCGATTGGTTGCTGAAATTTAATTCACTGAATCAGACCCGACACTTAAGCATCCAACTAAAAAATCCCTCAGGGCAAATTATCAGTTTTGCCCATGGAAACCGGCCAACCAGTCATGACGAGCTGCCCCCGAGCTGGTTTATCAATCTGGTTGCAGCGCATTACCCTAAAGTTGAACACCAAATCACCAGCTTTAACGGCGAACAAATCACTCTGATTATCCAAGCCAACCCGCTAGATGAAATTACTGAAGTGTGGCAAGAAAGTATTGCTTTTTTTAGCTCTCTGTTCCTGGTGACGCTATTTACCTTTTTAGCCGTCAATCTGGCCTTCAATAAAGCCCTTAAGTCTATTACCGTGATTGTCGATGCGCTAAAAATTATTGAAACCGGGCAGTACCAGCAAAAATTGCCCGACTTTTCCATTCAGGAATACGACAGCATCGCCAAAGCCATCAACCATATGACCGGCGAACTCAACGCCAGCCAACAGGAAAACCGGGCCTTAACTCAGCATACGTTGGCAATACAGGAAGATGAACGGCAACGGCTGTCGCAAGAATTGCATGATGAATTGGGACAATCGCTGACCGCCATTAAAGTGATGGCGGTGACTGCCGGGCGCTCCCAAACAGGGACGGTTGGAACCATGCCGGATATCAAACAGGCGACCGACTCCATTATTAATGTTTGCGACCATTTAATGACCGTGGTGCGCTCGATGATGCACCAACTGCATCCCTTAGTGTTAACAGAACTGGGACTGAAAGCGACCATGGAAGACCTGTTAAACCACTGGTCAATCAGGAACCCGGAGCTGGAACTGACCATTACCTGCCCCGACGAAGTCGATCATCTGGAACAAAAGATCACCATTCAAATATTCAGAATCGTGCAGGAGTGCTTAACCAATATTGTTCGTCATGCCCAGGCAAGCCAAGCCACCATCAGCCTGAAAATTGAGCATCAAGCCGACGCAAGATCAGAGCTGCGGCTACAGGTAACCGACAACGGCCAAGGCTGTGCCACCGACAAGATTAAAACCGGTTTCGGCTTATTGGGCATGAGGGAAAGAATCAACAGCCTGGGCGGCGACTTCACCATACAGACTCAGCCGCAACTGGGCATGACTATCACCGCAACCATTCCACTCTCATGACCGATAAGATAAAAGTGATCCTGGTTGACGACCATGCAGTAGTCCGCGCAGGCTTCAGGATGTTGCTGTCAACCGAAGCCGATATCGATGTGATAGCCGAAGCCGAACGAGGCGAACAAGCCTGCCAGCTGTATATGGAACAGCAGCCCGATGTCATCGTGCTGGACTTATCGATGCCCGGCATCGGCGGACTGGAAAGCATACGCCGCATTTGCAACCGCGACAGTAGCGCCAAGATACTGGTTTTCAGCGTTCATGACGAAGCGGTTTATGTCGATAGAGCCATCAATGCCGGCGCAAAAGGCTATATCACCAAAAACAGCGCCCCAGGCATTTTGGTTACGGCGCTACAGAAAATAGCCGCAGGCGAGATGTATATAGAACAAGGCTTGATGAAAAACATGACTTTACAAAATAACGATCCCGACTACCAAACCATTGTCGACACTTTGTCACCCAGAGAATTTGACGTGTTCCTGCTGCTGGCAAAAGGCCTGACCGCCCATAAAATCGCCGAGGAACTTTGCCTGGGCTATAAAACCGTAGCCAATTACGGCACCCAGATACGAAGTAAACTTAGAGTTTCAAGCGTCGCCGAACTGGCGCATATTGCGATGGTTCTGGGAGTGATGAAGAATTGAGCAGGATAAGCGTCTGAGACTATAAAAGTATTATTCAAATCAAGCTGAAAGGATTATTCACCACAGAGAACACGAACGACTGCACGGATGCAGGAGGTACGACCCCACGGATGGGGAAGGTAGAATCGCGTCTGGAACAGCGATCGAGAGCAACGCAGGGAGCAGTTGCCGAGAACACAGAGAAAATAGTTCTACTAACTCAACCTGTTAGAATCTCCGTGTTCTCCGTGGTTACTCTTGGATTTTTTCTTAAACCGAATACTTTCACAGTCTCGTCTGTAGCGCTGCCTCTCTTAATGCCAACCGCCGTATTGTTTAGTCGGATCGCCGCGCCAACCCGTTGTGGTTTTGTTGGCATCGGGAGTATGTATCGTGTCGGATGCCGCTCGGGTCATGTTGGCATGTGTATAACCGCCCATCGCTTTGGCAGCTTTGGCTATCGCTGTTGTCGATGGATTAATATCGTATTTCGTAATGCTGTCATGAATGACTGCTGCAACTAATTTCTCTGCGTCCGGACCGGAAGAGAACGTCAACAGAATGGGTAAAACCGTATTGGCCGGCACTTCTACGCTGTAATGGCCATTATCTACCGTGGCTTGGGCAATTAAATGGTCGCTTTCATCAGTCACATTCACCATGCCGGTTTTAATCACGCCGTTGTCATTACTGACAACGCCTTCCAAAACAGTTGCTTGCGCATATTTTTTTACCGGGGTTTGAGTCACTTTTGCCGTTTTTTGTTCCGGCTCGCAACCGGTGATTGCCAGACCACTTAAGGCCAGTACTGCCGTAAATAAAATGGTGCGATTCATTTTTCCTCCTACTAATTCATAGCGTTATTTCTACAAAGCATACTGGATTATCATACTCAAGCTATCCTGGCAAAACAAAAACCGGTATTTGTTAAAACTCTTCCCAGTCGTGTAAACCGGCAATGGCCAGTGCCGGTTTATGCTGGGCCACGGGTACGGCTGCCGATCGGATCGACCGGCCAGCGTCGGTCGAGCGGCTCACCACTTTAAACCCGCTGACCGTGACCACCAGGGCCTGCGCCTGTTCTTCCAGGGATTCCGCGGCCGCAGCAGCCTGCTCGACCAGTGCGGCATTCCGCTGGGTCACGTCATCCATTTGCGTGATGACCTGATTGACTTGCGCGATACCGGCGCTCTGCTCGGCGGAAGCGGCGCTGATCTCGCTCATCATATCGGTCACGCCGCGGATCGCGCTGACAATTTCCTCCATGGTTTGCCCGGCCTGGGCCACCAGTCGGCTGCCGCCGGCGACTTTGCCGACCGAATCGGTAATCAGGCCTTTGATTTCTCCGGCCGCGGCCGCAGCCCGTTGCGCGAGGTTACGCACTTCCACCGCCACCACCGCAAAGCCTCGCCCTTGTTCGCCGGCGCGGGCCGCTTCCACGGCGGCATTGAGCGCAAGAATATTGGTCTGGAAGGCGATGTCGTCGATCACCGAGATGATATCGCCGATCTTCCGGGACGCTTCATTGATGTCGGCCATCGTCGCGACCACGTCATTCACCACGGTCACGCCTTGGCCGGCGATGCCGGAGGCGCTGGCGGCGAGCCTGTTGGCCTCACGGGCGTTCTGGGCGTTATGCTGGACCGCGGAGGTCAGCTGTTCCATGCTGGCCGCTGTCTCTTCCAGGCTCGCCGCCTGTTCTTCAGTGCGGCGCGACAGGTCGTTGTTGCCGGAAGCGATTTCCCGAGTGCCGGTATTGATGCCGTCGGCGGCGTCCTGAATCCGGTTGACGACCTCTTTCAGTTTGTCTACCGTGGCGTTAGCGTCGTCCTTGAGCTGGCCGAACAGACCGGAATAATCATTGGTGATGGTTTCGGTCAGGTCGCCGCGGGCCAACGTATTGAGCACCCGTACCACGTCGTTGAGTCCGGCCTCGCTGGTCTGCATCAGCCGGTTGATGTCGCCCCCCAGTTGGCGCAAAAAGCCGTCCTTGCCGTCCAGGTCCAGGCGCAGGCTGAAGTCGCCTTGGGCGGCGGCCTCGACAATCGCCGCCACTTCATGCTCGGCGATGATCTCGTCGGTGCGGTCATGCCATTCGGCGACCGTGCCCAGCCGCTGGCCCTGCGCGTTGACAACCGGATTGGCGGTCACCACCATCGAACGGCCGCCAACCCGCAGGCTGGCCTCAAAAGGACCGGTCAGGGCGGCAAGCATGTCGGCCTGATGCGAAGGATTTTTATGAAAAGCATCCATGTTAGCGCCAACCAGGGCGTCGAGCGCTAAGGAGGGCAGTTGCCGGCTGATTTCCGCGTCGGCCTTGCCGAGAATGCCGAGTACCGCCTGATTGGCGTAGATAATGCGGCGGTCATTGTCGGCGATCATCACGCCGGTGCTGACGTTGTCCAGCGCGATCTTGACGCGCAGGGTCTCGTCGGCGGCCTGGCGCTCTGCGGTGATGCGCTCCAACAGTTGTTGTTGCATATGTTTCATCGCATAGAGCAAACTGCTCTTGTCGTTATCATCAACCTGAATATCCCGATTTAAATTGCCTTCGGCAATTTCCATGGCAATCGCTTTTGCAAAGTAAGGGTCAATGCCCAAACTCTTGTTCAGGTAGCGGGTTAAATAAACAGCAATGCCCAATCCCAGGCCGATGCCGGCCAACGATATGATCAGCATGATCATGGACGCACGCTTGGTTGATTCCACAATATCATGGGCGTTATTTTTGGCGTCGTTCACACCCTGATTTTTAATTCTGTTCAGTTGCGTGCGCAGGTTTTTCGCCAGTTTATTGAAATCGTTCAGAACCTGGTTACCGGCATCAACGCCCTCGGTAGAGTAGACTGCGGTCATGCGCTTGCCTTCGCTGTAGTACCACTCAAAAGCAGTATCGAGGGCCGCCAATTCTTTCAGTTTCATTTCGGATGAAGCGAAATTGCTTAATGTTGCACCTTGGCTGGACTGAACAGATTCCGAATTCGTTGAAGCATCCGCTTGCAGATGTTCGCGAAATTGTGCGATACCCTGCTTAAAGTCTTCGACAGCCCTTTGCGCATCCTGAAAACTGTCCGGATCCTGGCTAATTGAAGCTTGAGTGAGCATTTGCTGCACCTGAACGGTATAAATCGCCATGCGCTCAGCCAACAGCGCATTGGGCAAGTAGGACTCGTCCACTTTCGCGACATCATGCTGAGTTTGCGAAAAACTGAACAAACCAACGGCCACGATGCTATCATCAAACTGATAATGGCAAGAAAGCCGGACAATATGCGGACTTTGAAACTTATATAACCGAACATTTTAAGAACCCTTATTAGATGTTTTTGCTAGTTCCACGCTTTCACGTTGTATAAAAAATGTGGTATCTGCTTACGGGTTAATTAACTACATGCAGTTTTGGGACTGCTCCATAAGCAAAAGATTGACGGCGTATCTGCCTTTTTGCCGCTATCCGTTGATTGACAAACAAACTGTTCCCTTCAATCTTTTTGGCCTGTTTTTTGGCTTCGGATGCTAAATCGGCTATATCCACATGCGATTGACATTGACTGGTTGCAACTGAATCCACCAAGCCAATTGACAGACTGATCAACGGAAAAAAGCATTTTTCTCCTGCTCTGTTTTCAGTAAAAATACCGCCCGCTTTGATATCCTCCTCTTTGTAATAGCTGGGGATCGCTCCTTGAAAGTCGTTCAAAATATTTTCACAGCATTTTTCCGAATCATCGCCGGTAAAGATAACGATAAAATCATCTCCGCCGATATGTCCTATCAGGCCGCTCTTGGCAGGAATGTGTTGAGTTAGCGACTTGGCAACTGCCTTGATAATATCGTCCCCCGCGCTGTAGCCGTACACGTCGTTAAAAGGCTTGAAATGATCCAAATCAAAATAGCCGAAACTAAAAGGCACCTTGGCTGCCAGCAACTGGTCGATCTGGTCATTGACGGGAACGCTACCCGGCAACAGCGTCAGAGGATTAGCGTGTTTGGCGTTGTGGATCTGCTGGCGGGTGATTTCCTCGAGCAGTTTCAGTATCGTTCCTATCCCTGCATATTCGCCGTTATCGGTGATGATAAAAGCCTGGTCATTGCGCATGATCGATGTCAGTTGCTTACTGACTGATTCAATGGGGGTATTTTGATCAAAACTTAACGGTGTTTTGTCGATGAACGACTTGATGGGTTTTTTTCCATACAGTTCTATGCCGTAACGACTGGAAAACAGTTTGGACAAAAAATGGTCGCGGAAAATAATGCCTGTCGCTACATTGTCATCAACCAGAGGCAAAATGGTTAAATCGCTATCATGATGAAACAGACTCATGACATCGCTGATCAGTGTTTCTGACGAAACCGGCATGATGTATTTAGCCAGATGAGTGGCTTTGACAGCGTTAAATTGATTTAGCTGGGTGCTGATAACAAATAATGACTTATCAACCTTCTCTAAAGGAACAGCCGTCGGCCTGGCAAAATAATAGCCCTGCGCGTGAGTGATACCCAATTGCTCTACGGCTTTAAATTCCTCTTCCGTTTCGATGCCTTCAGCGATAACGTTGCAATTCAGAGAACTGGCAATGTTTTGAATGGACCGGACAAAATTAAGCTTGACCGGGTCGTTATGGATGCCTTGTATAAAATGCATGTCGATTTTCACGTACTCAGGCTGTAACTCCGACCATAACCTCAATCCTGAGTAGCCGGCACCCAAATCATCGATGGCTATTTCAAAACCCATTTTCCGGTAATGGCTGACCGCTTCGCGCATTAAATGAAAGTCATCCGTCGGCTGATGTTCTGTCAATTCAATCACGACACAGCGCGGATCAATGCCGAACTGCTCCAGCAATTTCAGCGTTTCCCCCTTTTTGAAGTCCGGTTGCAACAGTACAGACGGGCTTACGTTAATAAACAGCTTTTCCTTGATATTAAGGCTGGCGTAACGCCTTATGGTGACTTCCCGGCAGATGTATTCAAGTCTTGTGCTTAAATCAAAACGTTCAGCCGTATCGAATAAGTTAAACGGGCTGTGCAGCGGACTATCGGATGGTCCACGGATTAAGGCTTCGTAGCCCATGATTTTCTTTTGGGCCAAAGAAACAATAGGCTGGAAATGCGGCGTTAATTGCTTACCATTAAGAATTTTTATTAGTTCGGTGTGCAGGATTGACATGTAGTTCCGATTAAGCTGGTAGGTATAAATACTTAAATCAGAATATGGCAAGTTCATTACAGCAATGTGACGGAGATATTACGACAATATGACAATCACAAAGCGTGGCAACAGACTGATAATTGATCGCTGCCTTCCGGATTTTCGGATCGATCTAAAAAAGAGTATGGGCAAGAGCCGGTGAAATTTGTCCATTTTAAATGTTGCCGGACTCCATCCAGGCACCTCTTACCCATCAAGCTAAGATAAAAAACCACAAAGCTACGAACAATTTCAACTAAGGCGCCATGCTAAGATTATGATGAAAATCATGGTGAAAGCTTCGTGCCTTCGTGGTTTTAGTTGATGCGCGAGCGGGGCGCCAATTCACTTGACCATAATATTCACCCTTTGGCTTTACACTATAGCCAATTAGTCATTTTTGCTCCGTATAACCGCGATCGTTAAATTTCCCCTTCCCGTGAAGTTTCCATTTCCAGGTTTACGAATTCATGCTGTTCCAGTTTGCCATCTTTTCCGGCATCGACTTTGTCAAAGACTCGTAGCAGCTCAGGGAAGTTTTGCAATTCATCCTTGGTAATGTAGTGATCGCCATTTACATCGGCTTGGCAAAATGTAGGGTATGTCCCTGAAGGAAATTCCCCCGTACTTTTTTCAGGCCTTTGCACAGGAGGTCTTTGTTCAGCTGACATTGGACATTCTGTCTTCGGCGCATTGCCTTGCTGAGTGCTTTGACTGGTAGCGCCTTGACTACCTGGGCCCTGTTCTTGGCCAGTGGCCCCGCCCTTCTCACCAGTGCCTGTGGCTTGTTCAGCCTTTTTAGCTTGCTCGCCACTGGCCCCTGAAGACGGCTGAGTGGCTTGGCTGCCGGTTCCCGTTGTACTTGATGGGCCTTGATAAGGGACATAGCGATAATACAGATCGACATCTTCAGTTCCGGCTCTTACCGATTGTGAAGCACAGCTAAAGCCGATGCTTATAACAATCAGCCAAAACGGTAAGCTGAAGATTTTAAATACATTGATGTTTTTCGCATCTAACGCGGATATATTTACGGCGTCAGAGATTTGATAAGCGCATTTTATGATTTTCATAATGGTTTCCTTATATCTGGAGAGTTATAAAGATCAGCTTTATCGTGAAAATGATTTCAGCGGTAATATCTAGTTGATGGCCTGCTTGTCTGAAAGTAACTGTTAACGTTTGTCGAGGTTAATAATGGCATGCCATTATCAATAAGATAGAAAATGACATCGTTGCCATATTCAACTGTGTTCGGATTAAGCACGAATCCTGAAAAATGATGGATTCAAGCTGGATTAATGGTAGAGGGCAAAAGGGGTTTAAGTCAGTTCGGTATCACACAATCGCTGGAATACTAACCAGCCTCACTCACTTTGCCGAAGTTAGAAAGTTGTCCTGAATTTTGCGTAAACGAAGTATTACTGGTTAAGCGTGCGCTCCTTGACTTGACGGGTAAACCTTTCCAATCAGGTAGCGGCAAACTATAGTCGAAATTTGGCCCCTTCCGTTTGAGCGATGCACAGCCCCAGAACCGTCTTCTCGCCCCTCATCGCCGATCGCCTGTACACCTGATCCGTGCTGCCGGTAGCGCGCACCTTCACATTCAAAATTAACATTACCGTGTTGTCGTCAGGAATGATCCTGAAAAGACCATCATTTTCGTAGATTTATTGACTTGGTAGCTATATTCTTATTTTGCTTCAGCTTCTGTTCAGGGCACACAGCGCATTTTAGCTATGGCTTACAGAACATATTATTTTCATGCCAAGAAATTTATCTGTATCCCAAAAATTTTGTATGTCAGTCAGTGAAACAGGAAGGTAAAGATGATTAACCAAAATTTCGATACATACAACGACATTGCCGCGCCCATGAATCAGGCTTTTGAAAACGGCAATTTTTATGGACTGGAATATATTCTTGACGAATTGGCTAGTGAAAAGCCGACCTCTGCAAACCAAAATATGATTGATTGGTTTGGCGCTACCGATTATTTTGCGTAAATATATTTCAATTTCTGAATCACGCGCCATCAGCATAAGCCGGCAGCGCTTGTGTGGGAGATTTAAGATCTCCGCCATAAAATAGTTGAGATTGATGGGCAGCGTAAACAAAGCAAATTGAACTGAATGACTAAGAAGCCCTGCCGGTAACATTCAAAGTAAGCTACGGCACAGATGACCGGTGCCGTAGCCTATGACTTAATTGTGTCGGCAAAGGTTATTTTTGACAGTATCCCTCCGTTTTCGACATTAAACACAGCGCTATTCATAATAAACTGAATCGAATAAAAAATTTGTTACCCTTCTCTTAAGGCAGTTTCATTTTGACACAAAGCCGATTAATCTGACTCTTTCATTTACTGCTGTCAGCTCTGTCAATGAGCCTCGAATATCAGCCCGCAAATAGCAATAAAGTTTGTGTTAAAAAAATATTATCTGACTCTGTTTATCGGTGCTTGCTTATATGCGCAGACTGCTGAAGCAGACACTAAAGTAATGCCTTTTACGTCTTTGCACTTTAACCTCCCCTAAAACCCAACGTTGCAATGTCTGCCGGCACGCTCACCTATCAAAATATTTTAACGCAACTCGGCATTGCCCTGCTCTTCCTGCTGTTCGGCTATTTCATTAATAGCAATTTTCCAAGCGATAACAGGGTATGTGATTTTTGGCCGGTTATCGGCCTGGTACTTGCATCGCAACTCATTGCCGGCAAGCGTTATACCGCGAGGGGTGGTCCTTGGTTCGCTACTGCTTAACGGACTATGCAACGATTCGCTTTGGACAAAAGGCTGCCTCAACACGTCCGCAGGAGAAGACATTGAGAAAGCAGATTAATATTGCTTGTAAGACGTCGCCAAGTGTTCGTAGAGGATGCGACGAATCTCTTCAATGACCTCAGGCTGACCCTGGGAGGAGTGGCTCCAACGCACGACCAGCTCGGAGACTGCCTCATCAATGTGGGCACTCCGATAAGTAACCACACCGTCATCGCCCTCTTCTTTCGGCCCGTCACCCTCCACAGCTATAATCGAGTGGGCCTTAATCCGGGGCGTGACCGGAATCGTTTCCAGAATTTTCAAGCCTGGGTTGTTCGGGCTCATGTTGTCGATCGCCGTCGGAGGGCTACTCAGCACCGCTGCCAACTTTTCGTCGCCGATCGTCCCGGCGGCTTGTGCGAATTCACCGAGCACCGCTCTTGGCAGGCTGATAAGCTTGGCAGCAAGACCGGTAATCACGCGCCGGGCCGCTAACATGGCTCCGTGGTGCGGCGTGGAAATAAACACGACACGCTCCACAAAAGGCAGAGGCGTGAAAAACATTGACCGCCAGAGAATCTTGCGTGTCTCGGGATTAACCTTAATCTCATCGAGCGGCTTATTGCTGATGCGATCCCAAAGTCGGGTCCCGGTGTCGATCGCAGTAAGCTTGGTCAACAACCCGCCCTGGCTATGGCCAATCACCACCATGCGCTGCAGCGCCGTGTCTTTACCCTCCGGATCGAACTCCTGGACTGCATTCGCCAACGCAGTCCTCAGCAAACCGGCCGAGTAGCCGATAGGATTGCCGCTGTCGTACAGAAAGACCCATATTTGGAAACGTTTGCGGATGATCGGATCGCCCTGGAGTTCGTTGATCAGTTCGGCCCAGCGCGCTGGGCTTGACGCCGTCCCATGCACCAGCACCACGGGAATCTTTCCGGCCCGGTGAGGTTGCAGCGTGAACAGCCCATCCTGGGTTCTATCTTCCGACTTCAAATCGGACATCAGACCTGAGATAAACCCTCCACGGAAAAAGGCACTGATCTCCATACTGTAGAGAGGGCTATCATTTAGCTGATAGGCCAGTGCTGCCGTCGGGTCGAACTCGATGGGTTGCAGTCGGCCGTCATCAACCGCGACCGTCTCGGCCTGGTCCGAAGCATACAGTTCCAGACGTCCTCTGAGTTTCCCACCGGCCAGGTTTGCACGCGCATACTCAAAACGCAGCAACGCAGTGACTGGGACTTGAGTGCGGGGACCGAGACGTTCCGCACCGATCACTTTCTCCCCCTTCTGCCTTGCAGCAAGGCTGGCAGTCAGAGAGGCGCCGAGTCCGGGGTTGCGGTAGCGGTTCCTGAGGCCATGAACCGCCAAGGTGCTGGTTGAGATGAAGTGGTCGAGCCGGTATCCGCCCCACGTTAGACCTGATTTATCAAGCGTTACCTGTAGCGTCCCGAATGGCAGCTTATACTCTCCTGGCTCCAGTCGCACTTCATAGTCGCCTTCATCACCAGGTACGGCCAATCCCTGAGCGACACCTTGGTTGTAGAGATCGTATGTCAACCGAAATCGGGGATCTGAAGGTTTTAGCAGTACCTCGTTGTCGTCGCCAGGTAACAGCAGGGCCCAGGCATACACAGCTGAAGCCAGGAAATAGGCGCGATCGCCGGTACGCTCAGCATGAAGAAAAGACAACTCTGCCAGTGCAAAAAGTCGATCATCGTCACCAGTCGGCTTTAGCGCGGTATGAAGCTCGGCAAGCACTGTTGCCGGCTCCGCCTCGAACCGATCAAGTAGGCCGTTACGCCTGAGTACCGTTTTCGAAGCATCCGACGGCTGCCCCACCGAGAGCGCGCTTTCTGTTTGCAGACGATAGCCGGCCTGGATATCTACATTCTTGACACCAACCGGATTCGCACATCCGGAAATGATCAGCACGAGCCCACTGATCAAGACCGTTTCAGCGATGGTTGCGATGAAATGAAGCCGCTTTAGCAAAGAGGCTGCAATCGCCATAACAGCCAAGACTTGAGTTGATTTTAGGCCGATATCTATCCCAGGTCTTGCAGTTATGTTTTTTACCTGTTTCATCGTTTCCACTTTCAAGGTGGTCATTTATTGTTTATGGCTTTTAATCTTGGTTGATTAAAAGTTAGCTTTCTTAATTGTTACTAAGCACTTAGCAAGTACAAGAAGACATATCAGGAACTATCCGACAACCACTCAATTGACGGAATAGTTACGTCCGGTGAGGCACGCTTTATGGCTCTGTCGTAAACATCTTGGGCCTGCGCCGCTACCGGCGCTTGACTCTGTATGACCCAAACATGGCATTCGTAACGATCTTTCGAAAGCTGATCGTTACTTTGGCCTTGCATTGTGAGACCATAATCCCGGCTTGCGCCGGAAGCAGTGCCGCGAAAAATAACAACGTTACAGGGGCTCTATTGCACTTTCTAAAGTCCCCTTTAAAGCCTTTCTGTACCCGTAGTCCACGCTGACAAACGCTCTGCAAGCATTTCGAACCACTTATCAATGGCGTTTGCGGCATCACCCCATTGCCATTGAAATCCCGATCCCGCGCTTCCAGCGCCGATTCGCTTATCAACAACAGCCCTAGGGAAACGCTAATTAAATCACTCCGTTCGCCCTGAGCCTGTCGAAGGGCTTTTTAAGTTACAGATTTAATTGGATTTATTCCGTTCATGGTTCGACAAGCTCACCACGAACGGAATAAATCAGCGTTTCCCTAGCAATTCACGCGCTACCAAGTCGGTCATTCTCATTTCCGTTTGAGCGCCACCGACGAACCGGAATGTCCCCTGTCGCCAAAGATTGCAAATTGCTCAGCATAGGCGCTTGTGGAATGATCATGGAAATGCTTCGAAGACCCGGTGCAGCCGTTTCAACATCGGTCATCGCAATCTGGAGCTCCATTACTCCGGGTCCCGGTTGGTCAACTATCTGGAATTTCTTGCCGAGTTGGTGTTTAAGCTGTTAATCGCTTAGAGCTAACATAGGGAATTAAAACGCCTTCTCTATCGTTTCGCCCCCAGCCCCTACCCCACCTAATAATCCTGCCGACTACTATCAAGGCTACGTTCTTTCTTGCTAAACACAATACGTGTAAATGCCTAGCTACTGTAGCTCGAAAATATGCGGCTTTGATGTTCCAAAACCTGCTCACGATTCTCAATATAAAAGATAGTGAAACCCAGCAGACCATCAGCGCCAATCCGGTCAAGCCCGACTGAAATACCTCCCGAGAATCAAATGCTGATTGCTTATGCTGAAGTTGAGAAAAGTGCTGATATTCGAGTGCCCGCACAACGGCTGGTCACGCTCACTGACGCTGCTTTGCTGCGTCTGGTGAATCGTTGGTTTTGAAAGGATATTTTCTGAGCTTGGCTTTTAGAGCGCGGACAGGGTCGGCATCTGGTGCTAAATTTGAGACCGACTCCAAAAATGTCAGTCTTGCGCCGTTAAGCTGAAAAGCGTCCCCCGCAAGATAGCCGCCCGTTCCTGCTGAACGAATCACGACAACAATTTCGAGCGCACCATCGTTATCTAAATCAGAAAAACTGACGTCCTCCACCGATCCATCCCGCGGCCTGACAGTGCCGGCCGTAAAGTTATCATATGGAAAATCGGGATTAATCCGGTTGTAAATCCGTAGGCTGTAGCTTCCAATACTGCGCGGCTCGAAGTCTCCTTCGGCTGCGACCGCCATCAATGCCCCGGCCTGATGAACGGCCTCCTTGACTGGCCGAGAGTTTCCATCATCTGCTAGCGCTACAGAAACAGTAAGTGCAAATCCAAGTGATAGTATTTGTATTCTTTGCATCGCACAAAAGACCTTCCGTTGCAAAAATCTTAAACCGGCATTAAGAACCATACAACCTGAAGTGTCCGTTGTCATTAAACCTATCCCTGCTCTGCCTGATAGGTTATTTCCGAGGCTTTCCAGATCCGATACCGGACTTCATAACCTGTGGGCGCGTAAACAACGACGGGGAGACGGCTATTGTATGGAACCTGAAGGGGAGCGGCGGCCACGAAGGTCCTCACCATGGCTGCGCCCTCCGGAGGCGCCATCCTGGTGCTGATGGTATCGGAAGAGCCGGCCACTTGGTAGTAAGTATATCCCCAGCCCTCAAGGACAACAGGTTCGATGCGGTTACCGAGCCGGACCAGATTGACGCCATCAGTAAGCATTTCTTTGCCAACAATAATCTCCACCCTGAAGGAGTCGTCTTCTCCGCGCGCCTTGTGTGGAAGCACAATGACAAAACGTTCCATACCTTCTTTGGGTGCAGGAAAAGCCTTTAACTCGGGATGCTCTGCGCTGAAAGCAGAAATGCTATGCACCAACAGACCGATTATCAGCAACTGCGCCAGTGTATTTCTCACAATCATTGTTAACTCCCGTGCTTTTGGTTTATTAAGTCTTCATGCGCATCAGGCATTAATGATGGGGTCACAGATGGGGATTAGTGAAAACCAACTCATTGTGGAGCCTTGCGGATACGTTCCGGGAAATCAGCCGCTTGATCGGCCTGATGCGCCTCATTATTAATATGTGCGTGCTGTTGCAACTCAGTGAAAGGTAAGCGTTGATCAATGCGTCCATTCTCATAGAGGTATTCTGGCACGTAACCGCTTAACAGAATTTTCCAGGAAAAAGGCAGGTGCTCCGGATTAATCCTGGAATGCAGCCATATCGTGGTGGTGCAATTTTCTGTTAACGTATTATAAAAAGCCGGGCTTTCATATAGCTTATTGATATCTTTGAAATAATCCAAAAACACGCGCTTGGCGTTTTCCTTTGAACCTACTATCGGATACAGGTAAACCTCTTCCTGCGGATTTTGACGATAGTTGGTGCGCAAACGGATGATGTCGCGCTCATCCGCAACGATGTAGATCAACTCATACTGTCGAAAAAAGCCTTTTATCGTCGAATAACCTTCGTTTTTTTCCTTACGCGCTTCGATCGAGACGGCGAGATGATTACCTTCGCCAAAATTAAAGCTGATGATGGTATGCGCAATAGCCGGCCCCATCCAATACACCGCAAAAAGGTCCACGCCTTCAAGCTTATCTAAATCAAAGGTTTTGGTGTAATAAGCAGGCCGATAATCAAATTCACTCTTGTAATCAAAATTACGGATATCATGAACCGTCACTAAATGATCCTGAAACGTCGCGTATGACAGCTTTTCAACATCGCTTTGCCATTGGCGATCGTTTGAAGGCTTAATATTTAGCCACCAGACGAGTATGGCAATAAACAAGACACTATGGATGATTAACAGACGGGAACGCCACGCAGGAATCGCTAAAGAAATTAATGTCAGTAATCCGAAAATAGCAAACATGGCCGCCAAAACAGTCCGAAACAGACTGACTCTTGAATCGCCAAAATAAATGGCGCAAACACCCCAGCCGGTGGTAACAATAAGTACCACTATCGTCGGTAGCAGATTGATAATTTTAACCATCATATTTAACGGTTAATTAGGGAAAAGTCATACAGCAGTTTTAAATCGGATGCGCTGTTCATAGCCTTGGGTAACACCTTGGATTAAGTAGCCGTTTATAAAAGACTGCTGCAACCTGCGCCCGCTTCGCGCCGAGATCGCGTCCATTAACGCTACGCTTTATTTCAGACATAACAGCGGCATTGCAAACTCAGTTTTGATCAAGTCTGCTCTGGGATTTTTCTAGGGTATAGCGACTGCCCTGCGTGTTCTGCACCTGCTGGCAGACCAATTTCAATAGCTGATTGACCAGTCAATTTAACGACCGTAAGGTTTTCGTGGTGTATGAAACAAACGGCTTTAAGATGATAGCTCCGACAACCTCAAGATAATCTCTTCTGGCAAAAGTGCAAAGCTAGCTGTCCAGAACACGTATGCCCAAGCCACTATTCTATTCAAGCAGGACCTTTGTCTTGGCTTAACAATATAAAATACAGATTAAACAAGCCATTGGTATGGATACTTAGGGTGTGAAATGGTGACTGCATGTACAGCCCTTCGTCCCATCGATACTGCCAAGCGATGCCGACGGCATTAATAGTTGCAAAAGTTCTTGCATCTCTTGCATCTAAAGCGGGCCTCACTTCAATGGATTCGCCTAATATTGAATGCCAGTAACGGCTTATCCTAGCAAAAGCTCGCTCTTTTACTGGATTACGGTTTAGCCGTTCAAAGCCAGCTTTGAACTCCGGTATTTGCCATATCGGGAATCCAAAGCCGGCTTTGAACGTTTAGCGATCAGGCAACACGAGTAGGGTACAGACCCAGGACTGAGCCCCGTTACGAATGCCAAAACTTATTGGACGATTAATATCGAAGTTTCTACCGGTTGAAGCGCAAAACATTTAAAACCGTTTTGCATCCAACACTCCTACCGCGTAATCACATTTAAATGTTGTCTTCTCTAACTGACGTTACGCACGGTCTATAACCGTCGTGAAAAAGATAGATCGCTGTCAGGAATATCTTGTTATGTGTCTGGGAATATCCGAGTAGGGCGTGCCGTGCGCGCCTTGGCAGCTAAGGAACAGGCTTAAGCAATGACCCCGACTTTGTAACTATTCAGCATACGCTGAGTCGTTACAAGACTTCAATCCTTCATGGTTTATAAAAAACCAGCTTACGTTATTTCATGCTCATTGCTAAGGCGCGCACGGCACGCCCTACTCACAACCGTATCGGTTATTCACTGAAGGAGCGTTAGCTGTTATCAAACCCTTTTTGCGGTTTTCGCGGGTAATGCATAACATCAGTTCTCTAATTTACAAATAGACTTTACCTTAAGCACATCAAGGCAAGTAGTTGTAAGTAGCGGTACGTATTTACTATGGTTAGTAGAAAAGAAATACTTTAATTAGAACAGAGGCACTTTCAAGCTGCTATAGGCGGGTTACTAGCAAAGGTGTGATTGTCAATTACCTCATCGCTTCAATCGCTCAACATTATCTGATCACACCGATGATTGAGAGTCTGCGAACCCTATTTAGGCATTACTAAACACGAGACCGGTGAGCGGAACACCCCGAAAATGAAACGCGAAAACTTGAATCTACGAACTTGGATCATGCATTTCACAAGCCATACAAGCTGTTTTTTCCAAGTCAGTTTTGATGCACGAAAACGTCACCGGGTTACTTATCAATAAGAAAGAATTGACGATATTCATGTCGGCATACAGGTTTGCCTCTCTACCGATAAAATTATTCAATGACCTATTGGATAACAGCATGACACCCCAGCAACTCACTGCGCGGTTTCTACTTCCGGCCGCCGAGGTAGCGTGTGATCCAGAAAGTTCGTCGGTCTTTCAATGAGCTGGATGACTGTACTATGGTCCATGCTGGCGTCCGCATCCTTGGCCTTTGCGCTGCTGCATCTTTTTATCTGGGCCAAAGGCATACAGCCATGGGCGAATTTATCGTTTGCAATCGCCGCTATCGCTCTCGCAGTCATCACTGCCATGGAATTAATCGCCATGCGGACGACATCCATCGAACAAATGGCGCTAATTCTACGCTGGGTTCACCTTCCCATTCTCGTCCTTTGGCTGGCAATCATTTGCTTCGTGCGCTGTTACTTCGATGCCGGCCGTTCCTGGCTGGCCTGGCTGACAGTGGGTTTACGCGCAGTTGCGCTTATACTGAGTTTCTCCACCGGACAGAACCTTTTTTTTAACCGGATCACCGGTCTCAAACAGGTCGCAGTTTGGGGCGGCGAAACGATATCTATCGCCCAAGGCCCGCTCAATCCCTGGTATGTAGTCGGTCCGCTCAGCACCGTGGTGCTTGCGGCGTTTGTGCTGGATGCCGCATTCACCCTATGGCGCGGCGAGACGAAAACGGGCCGCCGCCGCGCCATCGTGTTCAGCAGCAGTATCACATTCTTCCTGCTGACAGCGACCGGCCATACGGCGCTGGTGAATGCAGGGGTTATCAATTCGCCCTATATCGTCGGCTTTTCCTTCTTGCCCATTTTTCTCGCTATGTCCTATGAACTCAGTTGCGACCAGCTGCATTCTCTGCAACTGTCTCAGCAGTTAAAGGAAAGTGAAACCGAATTACGACTCAGTAAACAACGCATGAGAGTGGCGGCAAGATCCGCTGAACTGAGACTGTGGGAATGGGACATTGTCCGTGATGAAATTTGCAGCACGGATGATGACCAAATCTTATACGGCATCGCTGAGCCACAGAAAATCAGTTTCGACAGTTTTCTTAACAATCTTTATGAAGAGGATCACGAGCGGGTCAAGCTCTTAGTGGAAAAATCGCTTATCAAAGGAAACGGCCATTATGAGAGCGAATTTCGCATTAAGATGCCGGATGGCCAGATACACTGGTTTAACTCCCGAGGCCGCATCGAATTCAATGAGGACGATCAACCGCTTCGCATGCTGGGCGTTACGATCGATATTACCCGGCGCAAGCAAGCGGAATTGGCTGTGCAGCAGCAACGCAACGAACTGACACATCTTTCGCGCGTGACTACGCTAGGCGAGCTTTCCGGTTCGCTGGCGCATGAATTGAACCAGCCGCTGGCGGCCATCCTCAGCAACGCCCAGGCCGCGCAACGCTTCCTGGCTCGCGGCAATACCGATCTTGCCGAGATCCAGGACATCCTCAAAGACATTGTTAGCGAAGACAAACGCGCCGTCGAAGTCATACAGCGTTTACGTCTATTGCTCAAGAAGGGTGAAGTACAACACTTGCCGGTTAATTTGAATAAGGTCGTGGAAGAAGTCTTGAAAATAGTCAACAGCGATTTGATGAACCACAATATCACCGTAAATCTCGACCTCGACCAGAAACTGCCTGCCGTCATTGGCGATCGCGTACAACTCCAGCAAGTCTTGCTTAACCTGATCATGAATGCCTGTGAAGCCATGTCCCATACTCATGCAGGCAGACGCCGGCTGTTTGTCCGCACTGAAGCAAACGACGTTGATAAGGCACTGGTGTCCGTCGGCGATCAGGGGCCGGGAATTCCCTCGGAAAGCCTGGAAAGCATCTTTGAGCCGTTCTTCACCACCAAATTGCAAGGCATGGGATTGGGACTCCCTATTTGCTGCACCATCGTCACCGCTCATGGCGGACACCTCTGGGCCACCAACAACACGCCCAGCGGCGCCGTCTTTCATTTCAAGCTGCCGACATCCCCTGGAGAAAGCGCATGAACGAATCCGCCCCGACCGTGCTGGTGATCGACGACGATCCTTCCGTGTTGAAATCTCTGGCGCGTCTGTTGCGCTCGATCGAAGTGAACGTTGCTACATTCGCATCGCCGCAGGAATTTCTTGATCAATTCGAACCGGTCATTCACGGTTGTCTGGTACTCGATATTGCCATGCCCAATTTCAATGGCCTGGAACTGCAACAGGAACTTGCCGCCCGGGGTAATGAATTACCGGTCATTTTTCTAACCGGCCACGGCGATATTCCGATGAGCGTACAAGCAATGAAACAAGGCGCTATCGACTTTCTGACCAAGCCGGTGCATGACCAGGATTTGATCGAAGCCATCCATGCCGCCATCGAAACAAACCGCATGAACCGACGGGCTCACGACGAACTGAACGAAATCCTGAACAAGCTGTCACTGTTGACGCCTCGCGAGCGGGAAGTTCTAGAACATGTTGTTTCCGGCAGGCTAAACAAGCAAATTGCGGCCGACCTCGGAACTGTCGAAAAAACGATCAAGGTCCACCGCGCTCATCTGATGACGAAATTAAAAGTCCGTTCATTGGCTGATCTGGTGCGCCTGGCCGAACGGGCGGGAATTAGGTCCATAGCATCGAATCGGAACGACGGTCAAACTTGAATAACCGGCATTGTCAAAATTTATGTGTGCCTGCGCGAATCGACACATCGAAGAGACGGTAATTCTTGAGCGACAAATTAAATCGACTACCGTGCTCTGCCTTCAAAAACTCTTTTGCATCATCGGCTCAGATCTTGAAAACAAGACTCTCCGGCGGCATAACTTTTTAATTGCTGTTTTAACCTGATATGCTTAATCCTTAATCAATGAACATGGATTGAGTATTGTTTTCCGATAACCAGGCTTTCGCTTGGGCAAGTTGATTTTTCGGAAAGAATTCGATGGCCGTTTTACGCATTTGTTTCCCCATAAACATGAAGACTTCATCTTCCCATTTCTCGTCACCGACAAATGCAATTTTCGAAATTTGCTTGCCGTTCTCCGTTATAAAAAAGGAATTCTCCCATCCGGGTTCCTTGCTCCAACCTTGAAAATCCTCAAGCTCTAGTAAACCCCGAAACTGACCAAACCGTTCCAGACTCGACTTAGCCATAGATTGAAGCTTTTGAAATTCACTGACAGTAAGTTTGTCGCTGAGTTTGATCCAGTTCTCACTATCAAGCGATTTGATGAGTCGAAAAGTCACGTTAACTTCCCCTTTATGGCTAAGGAATTGGTTATTTTCGGAGCATCCTTGACGATAAACCCGGCAACGTTTAACGCCAAAATTTTCCGTGCGAGGTTTTACGCCCCTCGATCGATAACCTTATCGATAGTATCAAGCAATACCTGACCATCAACCGGTTTACGCAAAAAAGCTGCAATACCCTGATTCATGGCGCGTTCATAGTTTTCCTCACTATCATCGCCGGTGATGATAATAACCGGCATTTTCTTGCCCATCCGAGCCAGGTTATCCAAAATCGAAAAACCGTTCATCGGCATCATGTTCAGGTCGAGCACAAGACAATCCGGCTGGCCAATTTCCAGAAAACTCAAGAAATCGGCGCCGTTAAGGAATGTTTTCGCGGTGAGCCCGGCTGAACGCAATAATCGCTCAAGGCCCTTGCAAATGGACTCTTCGTCGTCAACAACGGCAATAACTGTCTTATCATTATTCATGGTGAGATCACTGTAACGAGTTCGGTTTATTGTCGCTATTGGACTTAGGTCTAATAGTGATGAATATTTGATGCAGCGGTTCAAACCTAGGGCTCGATCCGGCGACTTCAAGATTCAGCAAATTTCTTCTTCAACCGCCAAAAAGCAACAGTGGAAGCCAATACCATTGCGCACGCGGAGCCCATCAGCATCAAACCCAGAAGCAAGGTTTGCCGGAACGTATAGTCCACCAATTCCTTGCCGCCGGCCTGGGTTTTCCGGATCGCCGCGTCCAATCGGGCTGACAGTACGTCAAGTTTACCGGAAGCCAGAGTCTGGTCGAAAGCTTGCAGCAATTTCACCAAGTCTTGCGCGGCGGCGTTGATTTGCGCTGCGGCGGCCGTGTAGTCGTTGATGCGGAAAGGCTCGGCGTTCGGGTCCGATGGACGGGCTTGGAGTTGCCGCATTACATCCTGAAAGGTCTTTAGGGTGGCGGTGGACGCATTGGACATCTGTGTGCCTGCGTCCAGCGCTCTCTCAGTCTGGACGGCAAGGCTGGTGAGTCCCGGCTGTTGAGCTTCCAGGGCTTGGACGAGTTGTTGGCGCTCAGTGCTGATAAATCCGGGCAGACTCTCCGCCGTCTGACTGAACCGGTCTGCCGATTCGGACAGTTGAGAGGTGTTGGCCAGCAGCGTTTCCAGCTGCGGCATTTCCACTGTCTGTATGATCAGCAACTCGGTTTCCCAGCGAATCAAGGTCGGCATATGCCGGGTCAGGAACAAGCCGCGTTCTGCGAACAGCCGGGTATTGGCCAGTTCGCGAGTGGCGGGGTCAAGTCCCATCAATGGATCGATGGAGAGCAGATTGAAAACACTGCTGGTTATCCCTGGGCGGGAACTGCGGTTACTCTGCGCGACTTCGGACGCGAAGCTCAGCGCTCCGGTATCACTGGGTGACCGCACCGTCGGATGTTGTTCATGCCACGTTTTGATGGCGGCGCGCAGTTCCGAGAGCTGTTCTTCTTTTAGCGTCGTCGCGGCGATCCGCCAAATCTCCTTCTCTACCTGTTGAGAAGCGAGCAAATAAGGTTTGGCCGATTCGCCATAGAGCTTGGGTATCCAATAATCCTCGACATTCATCCGGTTCAAGCTGGCAAGGATGGCCATATCGATAAGATTGGCATAAGTGTTGGCCCCTGTGGCGATGGCCAATATATCGTTGGTCGTGTTGATGCGGCGCATCAGCAAGGTACGCCTTCGGGTGACCTTGTCATCTTCCCGCTGCAACTTGCCGATGGCGAGATTGAGCGATTCGATAGAATTGTCAGCAAACCGAAGCAGCTGGGATTGCAGTTCGACGGGATCGGGCTCGTCTTCCTGGTTGAGCGAAAATAGGGAGCGGATACCCTTTTCAGGCAACTCCAGGGTACCTTTGAGCAAATTACAACCGTTCACACCTAAGCTCAAGGCGAGTAGCAGAACGACTTTCGACGCCCATCTATGGGCATCCGAACAGGAAGGATGTTGCACTGCTCGCATGAAGGATCGGCTCCTTAGGACATTTCTGATTATCGACAGCACCGTTGGATTATTCCTCAATTCCCCTGAATCGTAACAACCGGCTGTTGAACTTTCTCACCTGTATCCGCCAGCGTCATGATGATCATCAGGAACGAAAAGATGCTCTTTGACCTGAAGTCGCGGTCATCGATCCAATACCAGTAGTCGCGATATTTGACTGCCGCGAAGGCATCTGCCGGCAGCGAATTATCCGCATGGACCTTGATCAAAGGCGGCTGCGGCTGGGCTCCTTCCGGCTCCGGAAACGGTGGGTATGTACGCTGTTCCGCAATGTGCTCGGGCGGCGCTTCGACAGTGGAACCCAATAAATTCAAGATTTGAAATCCGGAACGTGTCTGCACAGCAACCACGTCATCTTTTTCAGGCACCGATCCGTAGACAACCTTGAATTCCTGCACATCGGTCCGCAGGCCCAACAGTTTCCTGACCAGCGATCTATCGGCCTCAACCTCGGGAGGAAGATCCTTCCGACTGATGACCAATACCGTAGCCTCCTGCTTTGTCTCCTTGGACATTTCCACTCGCAAGCCGAGCGCGCCCGAACTCTGGAGACGCTGGAAAGCCGCCAACAGCGCGATGAACTCGGGATCCGCCGCATGGCCTCTAGCTCCGCCTTTGCGGTTCGATACGCCGTTGATGCTTTGCACCCCGACCTGAAGGAGCAAGTCCACGGGCCAGCCTTGCTCGACGAGCCTGAACAGGGCCGGAGGCGGGATAGGCGTCATCAAGACTTGAAGAAAATGGGCGCCCGTCAAGGGTGTGTAGGTGATCGTCGGGCGATCGATGTAAGTTGCCGCGGACCCCAGGTTCAATATATCGCCCACTGCGCTTGCGCTATTGAGCGTTCCCGACACCGTCACGGCCCCCTGTAACTGGTAGCCGCTGATGATTTGTCCTACTTCCAGGAACACCGGCGTATCGGCGTAGCGCATCTTGACGATATTGAGCAAGGTCTGCTGTTTCCAGGAACTCGAGATCGCATTGATGTAATCGAAGCGGTCGCGATCCACGCTCGAGGGACCCAAGCTCGCGCATCCCGGCAGATTGAGCGCGATGCTCGCCAACAGGGATAGGCGGCCTAGTGCAGCCCACGAGAAGGTCGCATCCCGGCATTTCAGGTGACGATTTAAAAGACTGCTAAACCAAGCCATGTTATTGCTCTCCAACATCCGGATTGCCGATTCTGTTCTTTAAATAGAGCGTCATTGCCCGCCCTACCCTCACCCCAACCGTTCTCCCGCCAGAACAAGGCTTATGCGGATTTGCTGTGACGGAATCCAATACGTCAAACACTTTTCCCGGATCACAACAAAATCCCCACCAAGCGCTTAACCATATCTTCCAGGGAAACCATCGTCAAAGTCAGTGGCAGCAATGGCGCCAATACTGCAACGGCGGTTTGCAGCACAGCCGTTTTACCGAATGGAAACGGCCGCATCGTTTGCACCACCTCAAAGCTGCCTGCCATATCGTTCAAGGATTGAATATCACTGTTGCCGACCAGGGGTTCATCCGGCGGTGCTCCGCCGCGCAGCCATTTTTCGTCAAATTCACGAACATAGCGGTTCGCCAGCGCTCCGTACTCAAGCAATCCCTGCCGTCTTGCTTGCGCCAGCCGGGGGGAGAACACGCACAAAGGACCGAGCACGAGCAAGCAGAAAAAAACCACGACGGCTGCGATCTCCGGTTTAAAGTCCAATAGTGCTTTGCCATCATAGAAAATATGGTTGGCAATCAGGCCTGCCAGCAAAACGCCTTGAGACAGCAGTAAAGGCATAAACGCCGCCGCGCTTCCCCCAAGAAAACCCAGTCCTGCTGCGCGATCAGGATGCGTCGGCACGAGATGCAGATCCAGTCGGGAAACCTGCCACAGAAACCGCGCCCAGATAAAAATGCGAATAACCCAGCGATAAGCAAGAAATTGATAAATAGGAATGCTGGCAAAGGCATACCAATACCCTGCCGGTGAATATGTCCGATGCCCATCCACGATGGTCGCGTACCAGGTGTCCGATGCCAGCACCAATTGACTCGACCAGAGATAATTCATAACTGTGAATACCAGGATAATCAGCAATACCTCGATCACTACCGAATTGCGCAAACGCATCGCAGAGTCGATCAGGGCTTCGAATTCCGGGAGGGATCGCTCCGGAACTATCCCGCGCTCGATAAATTGCCGGACAATCACCCTAATCCGCTGATGGACCACGAGCTCCGCGACCAACAGCAATGGCAAGGCCAGCAGAAAACGAACGTGTACATCCACGTCATAAATAAAAGGGACTTTAATAGCGCCGCCAAACGCTTCACCGGTCAATACCGAAAGCATCAGCAACGGCAACCAGGTTAGCAAGGAAAAGAAAATCATGCGACGCTTGAGCAAACCCAGCGTATCCGTGGTCAGCCTCGCTCGGATAAAAAACTGAAACAGCGGACCACCCAATACCAGCGAAAAATCATCGGACTTTTTTCTATCGGCTGAATAATTCATAGGATTATTAAGGCTAAAAAGTCGTGATCATTCGGAAAACAGTGATCTGTAGATCCGGCTTAAGGTTCTTATTGGACGCTGTACCCCTTCCCCATCAAGCATGAACTAAAAGCTTGATCAAAGGCTTGAGACGAAGTATCGCTCTGTTCAGAACTCTGGCGGCGTTGCTGCCTTTGTTTAACCCCGCCGACAACTGCTCCGGCAGCTGCGGTAGATCCGGCTTCGTTTTGACGATGTTGTTGTTTAACATCGTCGTTAATATTGTCGTAGGCGCCGTGTTGCTGCCCTTGCACCTCAGCCTTGGCCGCACCAGCCATGGCGCCCGCTGCCGCGCCACGTGCCCGTCCACCGCTTGGCGGCGTGGCGGACTGGGTTTGTGCACCGACGGACTGTTGTTGTGCGATTGAAGTGCAATCTGCCTGATCCCTTTGAATCTGTTCCGGCGTTTGCCCCTTCGTCGGCGTTATCGTGAGTGCCGAAACGCCTGATGAAAATGCGGTTGCTAATATCAGCAGGCTTGAGCCCATTGTGAATGATACATATCTGTGTTTCATGATTATTCCCCTATAAAGATTTAGTTATGGCTTAAGTCACTTCTTGGCTAATATCCTGGCGGCGCAGCTACCGGCGTATAAACAACGCCTGTACTGCCGTATGCCTCGGTATACCAGGTAGAACCGCACTGATAATAATTCACGCCGCTGACAACAGCAGTGTTGGGACTGCATGGCAGACTCGCAGCCCCAGTGGGCGGCGCGCTGTAAACGACTGTCGTCGATGGCGCTGTCGTTGTCGTTGTCTCTGACGATTCGCCGGCAGCATAACCGCCGATCGCACCCAGCGCGGCTGCTCCGACCGCTACGGCAGCGACTTCGCCATCATCCCAGTTGTCATCATCGTAATACCCAGACGCTGGGTAGCCCCCATGGTAAGACTGCGCGGTTTGTTGCCTCGCTTGCGTCCGCTCCGTGGCTTCTTGCTGGCGCGTGCCGCTCCGTGCGGTGCGTCCTTCCTGGCGCTCCTCGACGCTTTGACTCGAGTATTGCTCCCGTTGGGCCTGATTCGCCGTCGAAGTCGCCTGACGGCTCTGCTGGGTCGCCGCCCGACTCGTCGAAGCGGTCTGCGCGGCCTGCGACCGGCTGGAAGCTCTGGATGCGGATGCCGCTGAACTTCCGGCTCGTCCCGCGCTGGACGAAAAACTGCCGCTTGCGGCGGCGCCACTCCGTGAAAATCCGCCACCTCCACCAGCGGCCCTTCCCCCACCGCCACCACCCCCACCGCCGCCACGGCCACGGGCGACGGCATCATCCATGGAGCCTGCGAGTAAAACGATTGCGGCCGTAATAGCCATCACGACAAAGTAAGGTTTGGTATTCATTTTGGTCCTCCGGATTGCCCCGATTTTGTGGGGCTCTCAAGTGCGATTTGAGGCAACTGTGCGAGGAAGGCAATTTTCCGCACCCCTTCGGGCGGGGTGAATGCGAACTGGTTATCCTGAATTTCCGGCGCGAGGTTCCAATCGGTAAACTGCGCCCTGAATGACGGCTGGCCCTCCGCGTTCTTGTAGGTCAACACCACGCGGAGCGGTAACGGCTGGACGCCTGCCGGAATCCAGACCTGATAATCGACCGTTTCGGTACGTCCCGCCAGATGATGGACCGGCGTCCCGTGAATAATATCTTTCTCCACATAGTCGAGTGCCTGCGTCCGGCGTTCGAGTTCGGCCGGTAACCGGCTGAGCAAGAGCGCGGCGAGCGGTAGCCGCATGTGCAGATCCTTGAGAAAATAGGTGACCGCCTCGTCAATGCCGCCGGGCTTGGACACCTGTGCGTAGACATTCTGCGCGGGGCTAAACGTCGTGATCTGCTTGCCGTCGTACAGGACGAGATGCTTCTCGCCATCGCTATGTTCCACTTCGACGCGCAGCCCATTGGGCCGGCTGACGGTGATCCTCCTGCTTTCGCCGAATTCGATCTTCTGGCCTGATTCCTGGAGCACTTCGTAACTGCTGCTAAGGTTCACGCTGAACCGCTGGCTCTTGGACATAAACTCGGCCATGCTTCTGAGTATTTTTTTTGCATCGCGCTCCGTTTCGGCCACCGCCATAGCCGGCGTGGCAACGGCGGCTGGCGGTTGCGGCCGGACTGCCGCTTGTTCCTCTGCGCAACCCACCATGATCAACGGTGCTATTGCACACAGGACAGAGCGTTTTAAGCTCCAATTATATTTTTTCATGGTTGTCGCTCCTCTTGATAAGCATCAAAAAAAAATTAACAGCCAAATGCACCGATTATTAACGCAAAAACCGACAATACCCGCTCCGCAGTCCTTCAATACCAGTTCCACCCATTTCGCCGACTTCTTGATACTTCTGTCGTGATGCCTTATGGCTTGTTTGGCTTAAGATCCCTTAATAATAGTAATCGGCAATCTACCAACATTAATAACTCGCGGATATTGGACTTTAGGCCAAGTTAACTTGAAAAGACGGCACAAAAATTCCGGATCAAATACATCAAACCTTCGAAAAGATAGGACTTTATTGATCAGGTCCTTTAAAGAGTGAACCCAAAGAGAAGTATCAAACAAGATGTCCATGAAGCCGGCCGTAAGCTCAAACAAAACGATTGCTTCGGCATTATCGAGTGCAGTCGCCTTTCAAAAGGTTCCTGGTCGCGGGTTTGGATAACTACGCGTTGTGAACTTCACGATGTTGCTGTGCGTCCTGCATCGTGGACATTCCAAATTAATGTTTAGGCAGATCGGGAAACAAAAAATGGCGCAATACGCTATCGCTATTACGCCCTACGCACTGCTTTATTGTAAAGGCGCTTCCAAAGTGTTTTTATCTCCGATAATAACTGTATTCTGCCAGGGTTTTGACCAGCTACGTAGATCTTGAAAGTATCGTATTGAAACAATGGTGGCGTTGTCAGCGGTGCTAAAGATCGTGCGCTTACCACCACTGTGGGTGGTGTTGGTTTTAGCGGTCCATTCTTCTCCCAGACAATTTTGAATAGTTTTTGCACCTTCCTGGTAGTTGCTAATAGCCTGGTTTTCATTACCGCCTGTTTGCCATTCGCAAACGTAATTCCAAAGCCCTCCGCCCCATTCCCATACTTGGCAAGTATCGGCATTAGGAAACGCCTTCTTCGCAGACCAAACATTGAGTTTTCTATGAGTAGAAAGACTTTTTTTATAATGACTAAACTGGTTCGGATGGTCGGCAATTAAGCCTTTTAAATCCTCGCAAGTTTGGGCTTCGGAAAGTTTTTCCGGTTTTGTAGTTATTTCCGAACAAGCACTCATTAAGATACTAGTCGCGCAAACGGAAACAAGTAATATGCGATCTCGTATATTTGTGTGATTTATATCTTTCATGATTTTTCCCGGACTATGCAACTGCGTTTAATTTAAATTTTTTGTAAATCTGACTCAATAATCGGCTTCTAATAATACACAGCGACAAATATCAACATGTTTGCGAAATCTTGCCAATTGGACTAAAGGCCAATAGCTAATACCGAAGAATGTGGTTACCCTGGAACAAGGTATTAAAATTGATTGATCCAAAGCCGCAAAAATGGTGCTTTTGGTAATGGGATTAATCGGGATACTTCGGTTAAGGTGCTTGAATTTCCTATTCATCAACAGCTAAAGCTGTTGGACTCCTGTTTCTTTATTATTAAAAAACTTATGTCAAATTACTTGATTGCCAAATTCAATAGGTTTCGACCATTTTTAATAATATCGCTGAGTGCATGGCTGACGGGCTGCGGCGTCATTCACCTCAATGCGCCCCCCGATCAGTCCGTCAAACTATTAACAATAGACGCACCGACAGAGGTTCGCGTGGAAAGACCTGTATGGTTTAAATGGTGGGGCCGCGAAGCCATTGATCCGCCGGATGCCGCAACTATTATTAGAGAAAATGAATTAAAAGAGGTGCGGTTATATATGACCAATACTTTGGTCGATGCGCTTTACAATGTATTTCCGGGAATGGTTGGTTTTCCGCGCCGGACATTAATTGTAGAAGGAAACAAATAATGAACAAATTGGCCGTTATGATATTAATCGTTTTGCCGCTGGCGGGGTGTTTTAATACCGAACTGATTGCACCCGATAATGCAGAAATTCAAGTTCTATCCAGCGAGAAGCCGGTGGCTTATCACAAGCAATACCGCAATTGGTATTTGTTATGGGGCGCATTTCCGCTTTATGTCACTCAGCCGGAAGAGCTCATCAAAGAAAATAATTTAGTGGAAGTACGGGCGCAAACGAAAGATACCGTGATGGATGCCATTATTTCGATTTTTTCAGTGCAAATTAGTTTACTGCCCCAAACGGTCGTCGTTGAAGGCAATTATGCTAAATAATATCCAGAATCAGGATTTGCAAAGTTATAACTCGTAAGACGCAATCCGTTGGGCTGAATGCAATGAAGCTCAAAAAACCGAAACCTTGAATGTTGGGCAACGATAAAACTGTTGCCCAATCTTATATCTCGATTCTATCGAAACTCATCGATAAAATCCCCGGCTGATCACCGGGCGGAAGACGGAGAAGCCGAGCTCAGCCTCAGCCAGAGAAAAATGTAATGAGCTTTTACTGAATAAAATAACCTTTTCCAAACTTTAGCAAATTAACTAGGACGGAACAAATCCGGCAATTATTTTGGGAAGCGCTGAGCAACAGATAAAACCATATCTAAAATGCTCACTACCGCCGAATGCCTCTTTTGGGTCCATGTCGTCAGCCTGGACACTAAAGAGACACTGGGTCCAAATTCTGGGAGACCGCTAGCGTCTCAAAACCGGCCCTTGAGATGTCAGTAATCTTGATCGGGTGACTACCTGTTTAAAAACGTGTTTATGCTTTGAAAAGCCATAGCCGCCGACTTTTTTGTCTCGTATTTATAAGTACTTGCACGCATTGTGTATAAATCAAAATACTGTAATTTGATCAATAGTGATCCAATAAATCAATAAATTATGATGACGTTTTTTCATAAAATCAGGGATTTTCAAGGTGCCCTGTAACTTTGCAGTAACGAAAGGGTAATTTCATTTATTAATTTTTTTACACAAGGAGAAACGATATGAATCGTATTATAAAAGGCACAATATTGGCACTGAGCATGCTGTTTACAGGACAGGCACTAGCAGATTTTAAGGCCGCGGATGCAACAAAACTGGAAGCCGATGCATCAGCGGCTTTAGCACGGTTCAAGAGTCAGACCACTGGGGCGGAGGATTTGCTTAATCACGCTAAAGGTATTCTCATCTGCCCAGAGATCACTAAGGGCGGCTTCATTATAGGCATTGAGGGCGGAAAATGCGTGATGCAGGTCGGGGGAAAGCCAGTTGAATATTACACCAACCGTGCCGGGAAGTTCGGTTTATTAGCCGGTATACAGTGGTATTCACTGATTCTGGTTTTCAACGACCAAGCGTCTCTTGACCTCTTCCGGACCGGCAAACGTGAATTTGAGATCGGCGCCGATGCTTCCGTGGCGGTGGCTAAAGTAGGAGCTGGCGGTTCACTGGATACCACCAATCTTCAAGGGGCTATTGTTGCATTCGTCTTCGGCGAGAAAGGCCTGATGGGGGATTTATCGATAGAAGGGGCGACCTTCAAAAAACTTCAGGTTGAATAAGAACCCATTAGCTATACAGGGCCTCTCACTAAACGGCAGGTAAAGTTTGGTGGGAGGCTCTTTGATATTAATCAAGAATTCTTTTCTTAATCGCAATAGCCATATTTTTCAAAAGCCCCGCCCTTCTCGATGAAACAAGCTAGAACCACAAATTCAGATTCCAATAGTCTCAATTTTTGGCCATCAGGGATGTGATCTTGCCTGGATTTCACCAACCTCAACTCAGCGACTTTTTGACTTCAAAAGCTTCCGGGCAACAATAAATTTGCTCAAATCGACTTTTATGCCCGGGGAAACGAACCTTTCTGGAATCCGGACATGGATTTTGACCAGCGATTCCAGTTCACGGTTTGGAACGGCCTGAACCTGAACACGCCGCCGACCGAAGGAGCTTTGGCGCAGGACACCGGAATCACTCGCTACCATGCCAAGATAGCATCGGGCGAATTGGTTATTTTTGCAAACGAAAAACCATGCACCGATACGATGTCCGGCGAACGCTTCGCTTACACCGTAGAGGTGCAGGCAAAACATACTGTAGACAAGTCATACCGGAATTTTACCGGATGCGGCGACACTGTCCCCGATATGCGGCTGACTGATATTTGGGTGCTCGAACTGGTTGAAGGCGTACCGCTCAAACCGGCTTCATTCATGAAAGGACTTCCGATGCTTGAATTATCGGCCAGACAGCGGCGGTTAAACGGACACGACGGTTGTAACCGTATCGGCGGCGCATTCTCCACAAAAAGAAATACCATCACCTTTAAGAAATTAACGAGCACAAGAATGTTCTGCCAAACGCCCGAGAGCATACCCGATATCGGCGCGCTACTGGCTGAAAAGACTTATGATTTTGAATTCGGTAACAACCGTCTCTATCTGAAAACGGACAACAAAATCATACTGACCTTGAAACATGTCGATTAACGATCATTCGCGCTCAACCGCCAAGACAGAACATGAATTTTAAGGTCTTTTTGAGATGCTTTTCTCTGCTAAAGAGACTATATTCAGCAAGAGCCCAGAATAAATTGAGGATATTACTTATGACAATAAAACATCTAGCCCCTCTCTTATTAGTCGCTTCATTTGTTACTGGAGCGGCCAAAGCCAATGTTACCGACGAGGATTTCATAGCCAAGAAAACACAAAACATACTCAATCTCTGCACCGCTTCGCCGCAAGACCCCCTTTATCGAGAGGCGATTCATTTTTGCCATGGTTATTTGGTCGGAGCCTATCATTATTATCAAGCCCAAACGGCAGAAAAACCGGAGCTGAAGCTGTTCTGCCCTCCGGAGCCCAAACCCACGCGCAACGACACACTTGCCATGTTTATTTCATGGGCTAAGCAACACCCTCAATACATGTACGAAACACCAGTCGAAACGGAATTCAGGTTTTTAACCGAAAAATGGCCATGTATAAATAAATAACAGGGGATACAACATGAAAAGATTCTCGATTTCAGTCATAGCGATTTTAGCCATTACCAGTTTAGCCGGTTGCGCCGGCATGTCGGATACTCAGCAACGCACGGTAACCGGCGGTTTGGGAGGTGCTGCAACAGGAGCGGCAATTGGTGCGATCGCAGGCAATGCCGGCATGGGAGCCGCAATCGGTGCAGCCGCAGGCACCGCGGGCGGGTATTTGTACGGCAAACACAAAGAATCCGAACAGCGGGCCTACGAACAAGGGCGAAGAGATGCCTATCGATAGCCGTTTTAAACAAATACAGTGTTCGTCCCGGAGTGTGCGGGTCCATGGTGTCTACCTGAAAGTTAAGCAGACACTCTCCTGCGCACACTAATCACCGGCTCAAAACAAGTTTATCGGCCCCCTACAGCCCTTCAGCAACAGTTAAAGCTCAAACAAAACGATTGATTCGGCGTTATCGAGTGCAGTCGCCTTTCAAAAGGTTCCTGGTCGCGGCTTTGGATAACTACGCGTTGTGGACTTCATGATGTTGCTGTGCGTCCTGCATCGCGGACATTCCAAATTTCAGTAAGGGGCATTCTTGCGAACTGATTGTCACATGATCAACCCAGGATTGGCGGTTCAATCCTGGGTGAAGAGACCCGAGCAACGTAGCGTGCAATACGCCAGCGGATAAAACCCTATCGATGCTTACAAAAAGCACACACCTCCAAGGCAGTTGTCCGATTATTAATAATCCTTTTGCCACAGGCAGCATACAGACTACAAGATTAATTAATGTTGGCTGATTGGGAGACAAAAAATGAACGCACAAGACTCGAAATTTGAAATCTCCCTGATCAGGGACGACCTGTTGTTCCGCTTCCAGCGCCGCATCGGCCTGATTCCTAATCATGGCCTGGGCTTGATCCGCCGGGCGATTTTCTTCAGCCTGTTGACTTGGCTACCCGTTGCGGCTTGGGCTGTTTACAACGGCCGGGCGTTGCCTGGCACTGTCAACGAACCTCTGCTCCAGCATTTCGGCATCCATGCTCGCTTCCTGCTCGCGCTGCCGTTATTGATCCTCGGCGAGGGAAGTGTACATGGCATGACCACCCGCCTCATTCCCTATTTCCATACCTCCGGCCTGATCCGGAAGGAACAGCGGGAGGCATTCTGGGAGGTTCTTCGGGGCATAGTCCAACTGCGCAACAGTTCCTTACCCTGGATCGTAATCGCGGCTCTTATCGTCGCCTGGCTGGGATTCCAGCCGCCCAGCCAGGATAAACATGAACTGGTGTGGGCTAACATCGGCGAGCCAACGCGTTTCAACGTGGGATTCGGCGGCTGGTGGCTGGATCACGTGGCTCAGCCGATCTTTCTTGCTCTCCTCTGTGCGTGGCTGTGGCGGCTGATCCTGCTATTCCTACTTTTGAAGCGAATTGCCGCACTAGATCTGCAAATCGTTCCCACCCATTCCGACCGAGCCGGCGGCCTCGGTTTCCTCCAAAGACTTCCTAAAGCCTTTAGCCTGTTTGCTTTCGCTCTGTCCGCTGTGCTCGCTTCTCGCCTCGCGCACGATGTGATTTATCACGGCGTGCATGTTCTATCCTTGAAACTGGAAGTCGTGGTATTCCTGATTTTTTTGATCATATTGTGCCTGACGCCATTGATCGTATTCATCCCCAAACTTGTAGCGGCCAAAAGGCAAGCACTGTTGGACTACGGTGCCCTGGTTGGCGAACACGGACGCCTTGTCCACCGGCGCTGGATTTTGGGAGAATCACTGGAAGACCCGTCCTTGCTGGAGGCTCAGGAAATTGGCCCGGTAGCCGATGCCGTCAGTCTTTATGAGGCTGTAGCGAACATGCGGGCGGCGCCCATCGGCAAGACAGCGATCCTCGCCGTGGTCTTGCCAGCCGCAATTCCGATGCTGGCGCTATTCGCCATCGAGATTCCAATCAAAGAGATGTTGCTGAAGATATTGGGCTCCTTGGCTTAGCGCATGTCGTTATATACAAATCGTCATACCCGCCGGGAAGCGGGTCGACTGCAGAGATGCAGGAGATAGGGCAATGCAGCAGCAATTGCCGAATCCAGGGCCATGGATGGTAAGCTCTAAACCTCTCTGTAGCCTGGATTCCGGCACAAATCCGTCTGGAACGGATTTGCATTAACCCGAAGGGTGTCAGGCAGGATAGCCTGACATGAATCCATGTCGGAATAACGGATTTGTGTATAGAAGGAATAAAAAGTCCATCTTTTAACGGTTAGACTTGGATTAGTCGTCGTCGAGTGATCGGAATGTGAACACAAGTCCATGTGCATCATTTACGACACAGATTCACACTGTTGAGTAAGCATCCAAACACAAACCTGCCGCTGATAATCGAAATTATGGTACTCGGATGTCACAAAATGGTCGGCGACAATGTCGACCTGAAATAATGTCGGTTATCTTTTCTGTATTAATTTAAATACCCCATAACCCCATTCAGGCAAGTCTAGATAGAGTCCTGGCGAGACCAGGCTATCGCGACTGCGCTCATAACTTTCGGAGCCCATTAAACTTTTAAGCTGATACATGTCTCCTCCCGCATTTAGTAAGGGCAACGGGAAATACACTGACTTTGGTTCGGCGCGTAGTTAACCGCAACGATCGCTTGTTGCCCATCCTGACCTCCGCCTTCCAAACCCAATCTTCACTTGCCAACCGTCTTCCTTAGCGCCTCCATCTCAGCATCCGGACCGGTCACGATTTCTTTTGTTATATCACCCATACCCTGAATAATTCTTGCAACGCAGCCGGTCCAACCGGTCTGGTGACTGGCGCCGATGCCGGCTCCGTTGTCGCCATTGAAATATTCGTAAAACAGAACAAAGTCCTTCCAGTAGGGATCGGTTTGAAATTTTTCGGTTCCCCCATAGACCGGCCGACGACCGTTGCTATCTTGGAGAAAGATGCGGGTCACGCGTTTACCCAGTTCCTGCCCCACATCATAAAGACTCATGTATTGACCTGACCCGGTCGGGCATTCCACTGTAAACGTGTCGCCATAGTAGGCATGGAGCCGATAGAATGCAGCGATGAACAAGAAATTAACGGGCATCCAGACCGGCCCGCGCCAATTGGAGTTACCGCCGAACATGCCGGTGTTGGAATCTCCCGGCAGGTAATCTACGCGGAATTCTTGACCCGCATGGTGAAAAACAAATGGATGCTCCAGGTGATGGCGGGACAGCGAGCGGATGCCATAGGGACTGAAGAACTCGTTTTCATCCAACATCTTGGCGAGCACGCGGCGCAATTTCTGCTCGTTGCACACCGACAGCATGTACCGGCCTGTTGGGCCAGCTTGGGTGGGGAGGTGCATGTTGACTGCGAGTTCGGGGTGACGGAGAAAAAATGCTTTCACCCCTTTGCGGAAATTGGGCATTTTCACCAGATCGTCCGCTTCAAAAATCGCCACAGCCGCTAGCGGCAGCAGTCCCACCAGCGAGCGTACATTCAAACGCGTCGCCGTCCCATCAGGGAAGCGCAAGACATCGTAGAAGAAACCGTCTGTTTCATCCCACATTTCATCCTGGTTTTCGCCCAGCCGATCCATCGCCCCGGCGATCCACATCGTATGCTCGAAAAATTTGCTGGCAAATTCTTCATAAAGGGGATCGTGGATCGCCAGTTCAACGGCAATCCGCAGCATCTGCTGGCTGAAAAAAATCATCCAGGCGGTGCCGTCTGCCTGTTCCAGGCACCCTCCGGTGGGCAAAGGCGCGCTGCGGTCGAACACTCCGATGTTGTCCAACCCCAGGAAGCCCCCTTCAAAGACGTTGCTTCCGGTCCGGTCCTTGCGGTTGACCCACCAGGTGAAGTTGACCAGCAGCTTGGAAAAGGCATACTTGAGGAAGTCGACATCGCCCTTGCCGTCATTGCGCGCCTTATCTATCAAATAGGCTTGCATCGTGGCAAAGGCATGCACCGGCGGGTTGACGTCGCCAAAGTTCCATTCGTAGGCCGGGATTTGACCGTTGGGGTGCAGGTAGTCGTTACGCAGCATCAAATCCAACTGGGATTTGGCAAAGTCCGAGTCCACAATCGACAACGGCAACATATGGAACGCCAGATCCCAGGCCGCAAACCAGGGGTATTCCCACTTATCCGGCATGGAAATAATGTCGTCGCAGTAAGCATGGAACCATTCTCCGTTGCGAATCCGATGGCGCTGCTCCGCTCCCGACCAGGGAGTGATTTGGTGTCCTTCCAGCCATTCGTCCACGTCGTAATAGAAATATTGTTTCGACCACAACATTCCGGAGAGCGCCTGGCGCATCAGATTGGCCCGATCCGGATCGGTTGCCTTAATCGCCGCCGGCGTGATCTTGTCATAAAAAGCATTGGCTTCCTGCACACGATTTTCCAAAATGCTGTCAAAGCCGTCAAAAGGTTGATCCATCCGGGCCGGTGCGGTGCGGGTCAGACGCAGTCGAACCACTTGCGTTTCTCCGGCAGCTACAGTCAGTTGAAAGTGCGGGGAGACTTTTGTCCCCGTTTGAGCCGGATTGACCGCATCCTGCTGCCCGTGCACGAGATAATTGTTGATGCCATCCTTAGTGTAAGCACTGGCATTCTCTCCGGCAAAGAGGCGGGCATTGTTGGTTTCATTCTCGGTAAACAACAGCGGAACCTTGCCGTCGCAGTAGAGATAGCAGTCATCCATGAATTCCTGGAACAGCAGGTCGGTATGATGGGCATGCACGATGCTGCGTTCGGTATTCTCCAGCTTTTGCAGCACCGGTTTGCTGCCGCCGTCCGTCCAGGACCAGGTATTGCGGAACCAGAGGGTTGGCAACACATGTAGAGAGGCAGCCTCCGGGCCGCGGTTGGCGATGCTGATTTTGACCAGCATGTCCTCTGCATTGGCTTTGGCATATTCGACAAACACATCGAAATAGCGGTCCTCGTCGAAAATGCCGGTATCCAAAAGCTCATATTCCAATTCATCACGGCTGCGTTGCCGGTTGGTTTTAATCAGGTCTTCATAGGGATAAGCCGCCTGCGGATATTTGTACAGATATTTCATGTAGGAATGGGTGGGCGTGCTGTCGAGGTAGAAGTAATACTCCTTCACGTCCTCGCCATGATTGCCCTCGCTGTTGGTCAAGCCGAACAGCCTTTCCTTGAGGATGGGGTCCTCGCCGTTCCAGAGTGCCAGCGCAAAACAGAGAACTTGGTGGTCGTCCGAAATGCCGCCCAAGCCGTCTTCTCCCCAGCGATAGGCGCGTGAACGCGACTGCTCGTGAGTAAAATAATTCCAGGCATCGCCGTTAGCGCTATAGTCTTCCCGCACGGTGCCCCATTGCCGTTCGCTGAGGTAAGGACCCCATTTTTTCCAGGGTATATTGTGCTCACGGGCTTCTTGTAATCTACTTTGTTCTACTGTCATATCGTACTCCTGCGGCTCTGGTAATCATTCATATACGCCCGTTCCTGGGTTGCCAGAAGACCGATTCGTTAATCCTAAGATGACCCTTTAACATTCTATTGCGGTACAAAGAGGTCTCGCTATTGGACTTTAGGCCAAGCTGACTTTAAGAAACAACGAAAAATTTTCGGCCAAAAATACTTAAAGAGATTGCATTATGTCGTACTGTAATAAAATGAACTTTCGTAGGTAAAAACATCATTATCCGGAGCAAGTCCTGTATGCCTGCACCAACCCGAAGCTCAAAGGCCGGCAATTACGCTTTCCTTCTATCCGGCCTGCTTAGTCTTTTTTTGCTGATGCCGCTACTAAGAACTTTTCCTGCCTTGGCCACGAATGCCTTGTTGATGCGTGCTACGTTGCAGGTTGGATATAGTGCTTTGATGTTGCTTGGAATCTGGGGTCTGCCTCAGAGAAGTTATCTTTTCAAGTTCGGATTAGCGCTTGCTTTGTTAACTGTTACTTTCACAGCCATCGATATTTTTTTTGACAGCATCGTCATCGAATTGGGCTTAAACGCAGCAGTCCTTTTGTTTTCCATTAGCAGCGCGATCATTGCCACCCAGCATGTGTTCGGCGGCACCAAGGTCGACCGCAATTTACTGTTCGGCGCCATGTGCGTTTATCTGTTGATGGGGCTTATCTGGGCGATCTTGTATGGCTTAATCTTTCAATTTTTGCCGGGCTCGTTTAACGGTATACAAGGGATTGACGGCAAGGCGCCGATGGATACCCTGCTCTATTACAGCTTTGTAACCCTGGCCAGCCTCGGATACGGGGACATTACCCCCGTTGCGCCATTGGCACGGACGCTGGCCTATTTGGAAGTGGTTGGCGGCCAGCTATACATTGCCATCATGCTGGCTGGATTGGTTGGGCTTTTTCTGAACGAGCGCCGATAAGTTCATTTAGGTTTATTGACGCCCTTAATGATACGCATGGCTTCATCGACGTTATCGGCACGAAGAATAAATTCCAAATCACCCTCCCCAATCACACCTTCCTGCACCATGGTTTGATAGCCAAATTGTCGAAGGTGCTCCCAAAAATCTCCCCCCATCCCGATGATAGGAAATTCTTCCAATTTGCCGGTCTGGACCAGGGTAATGACTTCAAAAGCTTCATCCAGGGTGCCGAAACCGCCGGGCATCACCACAAAGGCGCTTGAATACTTAATCAGCATCACCTTGCGGATGAAAAAATGCTCGAACTCAATAAATTGATCCAGGTAAGGATTGGGTTTTTGTTCGAAAGGCAGTGTAATGTTGCAACCCAGGCTGACGCCTCCCGCCTCTTTGGCCCCTCGGTTCGCGGCTTCCATGATGCCGGGACCTCCGCCGGTCATTACCGCGAAGCCTGCTTTTGCCAATGCTCTTCCCAAGTCGCGGGCCAAGCGATAATACGGATGGTCTTCTTTAAATCGTGCCGAACCGAACACCGTGATGCACTTTCGGTCGAGGTTAAAACTTTCGAAACCGCGTAAAAACTCCAGAAAAAAGGTCACAGCGCTTTCCAGGTCCTGCTCGCGGTTGCGTCGGCCGGACAAAAAGGCTTTTTCAGCACCCTCGACCCTGCCTAATAATGAATAATTTTTTGTAGAAGGAGGATTATTACTGTTCATATTGATCTCCAAGTGATGTTCATCAGCTGAATTCAACTTCAACTGACCGAGAAGATGATCCAGGCCGCTCGCCTATGTTAAAAGCGGCGCCTTTGTACCCTCGGAGAGGGGACTCACCGCGTCATATCGACATAGCGCTGATGACCCTCTTATGGGGGATAGATGGCTACTCGGTTAAGACCGAAAGCGTTTCCCGCGCAATCTGCAACTCCTCGTTCGTGCGCACCGCCAGAACGCGAACGGCGTGGCCGCCACGCCCTATGTCGCTGATTTCTTCAAATGTCCTGTCATTGGCTTCCGGATCGCTAGCGATGCCGAGCTTATCAAGGCCCTGACAGACCCGACTCCGGATCAAAGGCGCATTCTCGCCGACACCGCCGGTGAAAACCAGCGCATCCAGACCCTCCAGCGCGACAAAATAAGCGCCGATATATTTTCGGATACGATAACAGTAAACATCCAATGCCAGCCGGGCGCGTTCGTCGCCGGCTCGCTCACTTGCCAACACTTCGCGCAAATCGTTGCTGCCGCATAGCCCTTTCAATCCCGAATCCCGGTTCAGGGCTTCCTCGAGCTCGTCGGCACTCTGGCCCAGAACGTTTTCCAGATGCAGCGGTATCGCCGCATCCAAATCGCCGCACCGGGTTCCCATGACCAAGCCTTCCAACGGGGTGAAGCCCATCGACGTATCGATACTGCGCCCGTGTTGTATCGCGGCGGCGCTGGCGCCATTGCCGAGATGCAGGGTAATTAATTTAAGATCCTCAAGCGGACGCTGCAAATAGCCGGCCGCCCGGCTGGCGACATAACGATGGGAACTGCCGTGAAATCCGTACCGGCGTATGCCATGACTGCTATACCAGGTTTCCGGGACGGCATAGCGAAATGCATGGGGCGGCATGGTCTGATGAAAAGCGGTATCGAACACGGCCACTTGCGGCACCGACGGAAAAGCTTCCCGGCAGATTTCGATGCCGGTCAGATTGGCCGGATTATGCAGCGGCGCCAGCGGGATCAAATTTCGGATCGTATCGATGACCGTCTGATTGATTGCTACCGATGCCGAAAAGATCTCTCCGCCGTGGACCACGCGATGGCCAATCGCATCCGGCTCCTGCCCGGCTTCAAACCCGGAGGCGTTGCGTAAGACTTCGGCAATATGGGCGAAAGCCGCTCGATGGTCGGGGGCTTCGATTTCCTGCTGGTGCTCCACCGGTTCGCCTTGCGCGTTTTCTGTACGGTGGTGGATCAGGCTTACGCTTTCACCGATACACTCCACCAGCCCGCTGGCAAGCAGGTGTCCCGGCTCCATTGCAAACAGTCCGTATTTGATCGAGGAACTGCCGCAATTGATGACCAGTACTTTAGGAGCGCCGCCTTTAATCATCCGCGCGCCTCAAACACGGCGACCGTGCGCCTGGATATTGGGTAAGACGAACTTTCGAGAGCCTTCTGTTGATTGCGCGGCATAATGTCATCCTGTCCTGTACCCGAGGTATTCAACGCCAAGTGCCATAAACGTCCGGAAATCTCGGGTAAGGAAGCTTCCACGGTCCGCTCGGACATATTTAAAATGACATGCAAGTCTTCCTCGCCGTCGCTCAGTCCGGCCAATGTGTAAGCCAGATATTGGGCGCTATAATCGAACCATAACGGCTCGTCAAGCCGGTAGCCATGCCAGGCGATATCGGGAAGGCCGCGGCCGGAAACGGGTTCTCCGCTCAGAAATTCGCGCCGGTTCAGATTCGGGTGCCTGCGCCTTAAGGCAATCAGTTCCTTCACGAAACGCAGCATATCGCGATTTTTTTCGACCAGGCTCCAGTCGAACCACGAAAGTTCGTTATCTTGGCAATAGGCATTGTTATTGCCTTTTTGCGTGTGCAGTACCTCATCGCCGGAAAGAAGCATCGGCACCCCTTGGCTTAATAACAGGATGCTGATCAGGTTCTTGGCTTGCCGCCGCCTGAGGGCTAAAACTTCCGCATTATCGGTCTCGCCTTCAGCGCCGCAATTCCAGGATAAATTGTTATCGCAGCCGTCGCGATTTTCTTCGCCATTGGCTTCGTTGTGTTTACCGTTGTAGCTGACCAAATCGTAAAGGCTGAAGCCGTCATGACAGCTAATGAAATTGATGCTGTGCAGCGGCAACCGGTCCTCTTCTTCATAAAGATCGCTGCTGCCGCCAATACATGAAGCCACTTGCCCGATCAGCCCCGGATCGCCGCGGACAAAACGCCGGATTACGTCCCGGTAGCGGCCGTTCCATTCTGCCCAGCGCATGCCCGGAAACGACCCCACATGATAAAGGCCGGAAGCATCCCATGCTTCCGCAATCATCGGCACCTCGTTCAGCGCATTAGAAAACTCGATGCGCCAAGGCAGCGACGGATTGGCTAGTGGCGTGCCGTCTTCGCCGCGCGTAAAGACGCTGGCGAGATCGAAGCGAAAACCATCGACATGCATCTTTTCAACCCAATACTCCAGGCAATGCACAATGAACTGCGTGACCAAAGGATGATTACAATTCACAGTGTTGCCGCAGCCGGTGTAATCACGATAATAGCTCCGGTTATGCGGATCGAGATGATAAAAAATTTCGTTAATGAAACCCTTGAAGTTTATCATCGGGCCATCGTGCCCCCCTTCCGCGGTATGATTAAAAACCACATCTAAAATAACGCCGATGCCGGCATTATGCAGGGCTTTCACCATATCCTTAAATTCATGCGCATTCGATCCGAGCTCGGGGTTTACGCAATAGCCGGGATGCGGACTGAGAAAGCTATGCGTGTTGTAGCCCCAATAATTCTTCAATCCCTTTGCCATCACGATGTCCGGCACGCATTGCTCGTCGAAAGCCATGACCGGCAACAACTCGACATGGGTTATGCCAAGATCCTGTAAGTAAGGAATCTTGTCGATCAATCCGGCAAACGTGCCGGGATGCCCGACGCCTGCCGAAGGATGGCGCGTAAATCCTCCGACGTGAAGCTCATAGATAACCGCTCCTTCCAGGCCGAGTTTCCAGGGACTTTCACCTGCCCAGATATAATCCGATTTTGCGACAACTGCACGGTAAGATGACCGGCTTTCGTCATCCGGATCCGAAGCACGCCGCCGATTCCAAAACACATCGCTGACCGCCGTGGCCCACGGATCGATGAGTTCCTTTTTGGCATTGAAGCGACGCCCGGTCGAAGCCATATCGTTCGGTCCGAACATGCGCCAGGTATAATGGGTTCCGGCCGGAAGCGCTTCGACGAACACATGCCAGAAAAAAAACGACCGGTTCGTTTTGGGGTTGAAGCTGATGACCTGAAACGGCTCCGGACTTCCGGCCGCTTCATAAAGCAAAAGCTCGGCTCCACTCGCATGACGACTGAAAATTGAAAAATTGACGCCGGCGTTACTGACCGTCGCCCCGGGCGGAAAATACGAGCCGCTGCTCAATTTATATGAAAGAGTCATTACAATTCACTCCATAAAAATTTTGGCCTGGACACAATCGCTTTATAAAGCAACTTCCTAAAATGCTGCGATTGAGAATGTATAAAGTTGGGCTAAAAACATCCGTCAAGTCCCGGCGCGGCTGCGCAAATGCTCGGGCATATAGCTTCGGTCGCCTAAAACTTCCAGCATCGGCCCATAAGTCACAAACTTGATAATAGAAACCGAAGCTGCCGGGGCGTTGATCCGATCCCGGTAACGGCCGACGTCTATTCCCAACAGGCTGCAAAGAATGATGCGTATGGTCGCCTTATGGGATACCACCAGCACATTGCCGCTTTTGTACTTGGACTCGATTTCCGTAATGATCGGAAGGGCGCGGGCGGCAACCTGAATCGCGGTTTCGCCGCCGGTCGGCGGGTTCCAGGCCGGATCGGTCTGCCAGCTCAGATAGTCCTTATCATAGCTTTGTCTGACAGTTTCCAACTCTTGATCTTCCCACATGCCATAACTGATTTCACGGAGTCCGTCCCTGATCTGCATGGTCAGGCCCAAGGCGTCGCATAAAGGCTGCGCTGTCGCTATCGCTCTTTTCATCGGGCTGACATAGACATCAGTCCAAGGTATCGAGCGATAGGCATCGCTAAAACATTGCGCCATTTTCATGCCTTCCGGAGTGAGTTCTGCATCGACAACGCCACAATAAGCGCCGCGCTGGCTGTAGGTCGTTTCTCCGTGACGGAGTAAATAAATTTTTAAACTCATGTTAATAACTCATAGAACAACATGTTTAGTAATCGGTATCGCTCGGACATTCCAAATCTCGTCGCAATATTCACGTATCGCGCGATCCGAGGAAAATTTGCCCGCTCTGGCCGTATTCAAAATGGACATCCTGGTCCATTTTTCCGGGTCCTCCCAGACGCCGGTGACTTTGTCCTGGCAATCGATATAATCGGCATAATCGGCGAGTACCAGAAAGGGGTCGGACTGGCATAGATTGTCCACCAAAGGACGGAATAGCTCGGTGTCGCCATTGGAAAAATGCCCCGATGAGATCAACTGAATCGCGCCGGCCAATTGCGGATTGCTTTCAATATAAGAGTACGGGCGATAGCCTTGCTGCTGAAGCAGGACGGTTTCCTCCGTGGTCAGCCCGAACAGGAAGAAATTCTCCGCACCCACTTCTTCCCGTATTTCAACATTGGCGCCATCCAGCGTGCCGATGGTCAAGGCCCCATTCAAGGTAAACTTCATGTTGCCGGTGCCGGACGCTTCCTTGCCCGCCATGGAAATCTGCTCGGACAGATCGGCTGCCGGGTATATGAGCTGGCCATTCTGTACATTGAAGTTGGGTACGAACGCGACACGCAGGTATTTATTCACGTCCGGATCGTTATTGACCACCTCGCCCACCGCATTGATCAGTTTGATGATGCGCTTGGCTATATAATAGCCGGGAGCCGCCTTGCCGCCGAAAATGAAGGCCCGCGGCGCAATAGCAAGCTTTGGATCCCGCTTCAGGCGGTTATACAGCGTGATGACGTGCAGGATATTCAAATGCTGGCGCTTGTATTCATGGATGCGCTTGACCTGAATATCGAACATCCAGCTGGAATCGAGCTCGATACCGGTCTGTTTGCGGATATAGTCGGCGAGTCGATGTTTGTTAGCCTGCTTGACGGCCCGCCATTCTTTGCAGAACGCGGCATCCTCCGCGAAAGACTCGAGCTTTCTGAGTTGCTCGGTATGGGTAACCCATTCGCCACCGATTGCGCGGGTTATCAGCTCGCTGAGTTTCGGATTGGCCGAAGCCATGAAACGCCGAGGCGTCACACCGTTGGTTTTATTATTGAAGCGCTCCGGCCATAATTCATAAAAATCCTTGAGCACATTTTGTTTCAACAGTTCCGTATGCAACGCCGCCACGCCGTTGACGGAATGGCTTCCGACACTGGCAAGATGGGCCATGCGGATGCGTTTTTCGCCATGTTCATCAATCAACGACAAGCGTTTAAGCAGCTCTCCATCCTGGGGATGTTTGTCACGGACCGCGGTAAGAAACCGTGCATTGATTTCATAAATAATCTCCAGATGCCTCGGCAACATTTCCCTGAACAAAGGCAGCGGCCAGGTCTCGAGCGCCTCGGGCAATAATGTATGATTGGTGTAGCCGAAGGTGCGCTCCGTGATATCCCAGGCTTCATCCCAGGAAACCCGTCGTTCGTCGACCAATAGCCGCATGAGTTCGGCCACGCCGATCGAAGGATGGGTATCGTTAAGCTGTACCGCAAACTTATCGGGAAAACGCTGCGGCGGTTGCCCCAAAATATCGAGAAGGCGCAGCATATCCTGCAGCGAGCAGGACACGAAAAAATATTGTTGCGCCAGGCGGAGCCGCTTGCCGATCTCGGGCTCGTCATTCGGATAGAGTACCTTCGCCAGCGTTTCGGAGATGACTTTCTCATTCACCGCCGTGTAGTAGTCACCGGTGTTGAAGGCCTGAAAATCGAAACTTTCGCAGGCCTCTGAGCTCCATAACCGCAAGGTGTTACAGGTGTTGACGCGATAACCCTGGATGGGAGTATCGTAAGCCATGCCTTTGATCGCCCGCTCAGGTATCCATCTCACTCGCTCGGCACCTGCCTCGTCCCGGTAATATTCGGTATGACCGCCGAAATTGACAGTGTAAGTGACATCGGGTTTGGCGATTTCCCAAGGGTTGCCGCCACGTAACCATTTATCGGTGATCTCGCATTGCCATCCGTCATGAATTTCCTGATCGAAAATGCCGAATTCATAGCGGATTCCATAACCGAGCGCAAGCCGCTCGAGGGTTGCCAGGGAATCCATATAACATGCCGCCAGACGGCCCAAGCCGCCGTTGCCGAGACCGGGTTCTTCCTCTTCGGCCAGCAATTCATCCAGATCAAAGCCCAATTCGGCAACCGCTTGGCGAACCTCATTCTCGATGCCCAAATTCAATAAATTATTGCCGAGATGGGGGCCCATCAGGAACTCTGCTGACAGGTAGCAAGCCACTTTCAAATCTTGATCGAGGAAGGTCTGCACTGTTTCAACCCAGTGCCGTTGCAATCTGTCGCGCACAGCCAATGCTAAAGCCTTGTAATAATCTTGCCTGTTAGCCACAGAAGGCGGGCTTCCAATGCTGTAGGTCAAGTGATCCTGAATGGATTTTTTGATTTCTGAAGCACTCGTCAACACATTGGTGTTTCCGACCGCGTTTTCCGTTTCGGCGGTCTTATTCTTTTTAGCCATAGTGATATCCTTGCTGCACGATCGTTATTGGGGCCATTTCCAGGACGCAAACTCGGGTTTGTCTATACCGTGTTCGTAAGCATAGTGACTGCAAGCGATCTGCATGCCGCGTAATTTTTCTTTGATATGAGCGCCTGCCACCTTAAGGCCCGGAACCCGGTTGATTGCATCGATAGCCAGGCTGAAGCGGTCGACCTCGTTGCGAATGGCCAATTCCAGCGGCGTATTGATATTGCCTTTTTCCTTGTAGCCGCGCACATGCATGTTTTTATGGTTGGTACGGCGGTAAGCGAGACGGTGAATCAACCAGGGATAACCGTGGAAGTTGAATATCACCGGTTTATCGGCGGTGAACAGACTGTCGAAGTCCCGGTCGGAAAGCCCGTGCGGGTGTTCGCTCTCAGGCGTCAGGCGGTAAAGATCCATGACGTTGATAAAGCGGATTTTCAATTCTGGGAAATACTCCCGCAACAGGCCCACCGCTGCCAACGCTTCTTGCGTCGAAATGTCGCCGCAGCCCGCCATCACCACATCGGGTTCCGAGCCTTGGTCGTTGCTCGCCCAATCCCAGATGCCGATGCCTTTGGTGCAATGTTCGATGGCGGCGTCCATGTCCAGGAATTGATGGTGTTTCTGCTTGTCCGAGACAATCACGTTGAAGTAGTCGGTGCTCTGCAGGCAATGGTTGGCGACCGACAACAATGTATTGACATCCGGCGGCAGATAAATGCGCGTGACTTCTGGGCTTTTATTGACGACCACATCCAGAAAGCCCGGATCCTGATGGGTAAAACCGTTGTGATCCTGCCGCCATACGGTCGAGGTGATCAGCAAATTGAGCGATGAAACCGGCGCGCGCCAGGAAAGATCGTTACTGATATCCAGCCATTTGGCATGCTGGTTGAACATCGAATCGATCACATGCACGAAGGCTTCGTAACTGGAGAAAAAGCCGTGGCGCCCGGTAAGGAGGTAGGCTTCCAGCCATCCTTCCAGGGTATGCTCGGACAGCATTTCCATGACCCGGCCATCCGTCGATAATTCGCCGCCGTCGGCGTCCTCCGGCAAATAATCCGCCAGCCACATCTTTTTGCTGACCTGGTAGATCGCATCGAGCTTGTTGGAGGTGTTCTCATCCGGGCCGAACACCCGAAAATTGGTCGGGTTGAGCTTGACGATATCGCGCAAAAAAACGCCCAAGGGCTTGGTGTTTTCCACTTCGGTTTGACCGGGTTTGTCTACCTTGACGCCGTATTCGCGAAAATCCGGAAGACGCAATGCCTTGCGCAATAGCCCGCCATTGGCATGGGGACTAGCGCTCATGCGCCGCACGCCCTTTGGCGCAAGTTCCTTCAGTTCGGAAATCAGGCGGCCGTTTGCGTCGAACAGCTCTTCCGGTTTGTAGCTGCGCAGCCAGTCTTCCAGTTGCTTCAGATGAGCCGGATTTTCCTTAACGCCGGCCAGAGGCACCTGGTGGGCACGCCAAAATCCTTCCACTTTATGTCCGTCCACTTCTTTCGGACCTGTCCATCCCTTCGGGCTGCGCAGTACGATCATCGGCCATCTTGGCCGCTCCAGAGTGCCGCCGGCGCGGGCCGCCTGCTGAATTTTGCGTATTTCGGTGACGCAGTGTTCCATGACGGCAGCCATGCGTTGATGCATGACTTCGGGATCGCTGCCTTCGACGAAATAAGGCGTCCAGCCATAGCCTTTGAACAGATTCTCAAGTTCATCGTGGCTGATGCGCGACAATAAAGTCGGATTATTGATCTTGTAACCGTTCAGATTGAGAACCGGCAGCACCGCTCCGTCGCGGACCGGGTTCAGAAATTTGTTGGAATGCCAGGAAGTCGCCAAAGGTCCGGTTTCCGCTTCGCCGTCGCCGACGACGACCGCCACCAGCAGGTCCGGATTATCGAAAGCCGCGCCAAAGGCATGGGACACGCTGTAACCCAGTTCACCGCCTTCATGGATCGACCCCGGCGTTTCCGGCGTACAGTGGCTGCCGATGCCGCCGGGGAAGGAAAATTCCTTAAAAAACTGCTGCATGCCTTGTTCGTCTTCGCCTTTGTTCGGATAAATTTCCGAGTAAGTGCCCTCCAGATACACCGGCCCCAGAACGCCCGGCGCGCCATGGCCGGGACCGGCCATAAAAATCGCATTGAGATCGTAATCGTTAATCAGACGGTTGAGATGGATATAGGTAAAACTCAATGCCGGACTGGCTCCCCAATGGCCAAGAAGACGGCTCTTGATCTGCTCGGGCTTGAGCGGTTCTCTGAGCAGAGGATTGTCCTGCAGATAAATCATGCCGGCAGCCAGATAATTGCAGGCTCTCCAGTAGGCATGCATCTTGCGCAAGGTTTCCTGATCGAGCGGTTGGAGATTGTTCAAGGACGTTTCAGTCATGGGATACTCCTGATTCTATTAAATCATTTCTGTTTAATGAAAGTCATAAAATCCAGAGTTAGTAAAGCGACATTTGCTCCCTCTCCCTCTGGAGAGGGCTTTGCGTCGCTTTATCAACTTCGGGATCTATAACCGATATTTCCTGGCTTAACAACCATTCATCCAAGTATGCTGATCCGTTAAAATCGTGTTTACTTAACAGAAATCACGCCGGCTTTTATAACTCCATGTGCTCATACAATTACCAATCCGGTAGGCGCCACCAGTTGTCTTTTTCTTTCTCGGGCAAATCGAGTTGCTGAGGCTCCAGAAGATCGCCCCAATCCGTCCGCTCGTTCATTTGCTGTTGGATCGGTTTGTCCACGAAATCCTTTTCGGTCCTCGTTTCCCAGCCCCCGCCCAAGGCTTTATAAAGCGCAATCAGATTGGTGGCGATGTCCCCGGATACAATCACCAGCGACTCTTGAGAGTTCACCAGATTGCGTTGGGAATCCAGGACGCGCTGGTAATCGACCAGCCCCTCCTGATATTGATACAGCGATAACTCGGTCGAGCGCTTGGCCGCTTCATAAGTGTCTTGCAGGTCCTTGCGTTGTTCCTGCGCTTTGAGGAAGCCGATGGTGGCATCTTCCGCCTCCTTGGCGGCGTTCAGCACGGTGCTTCGATAATCGGCAATCAATTGCTGGAATCGGGCATCCTCGGCGCGCACCTGGTTGGTGATGCGTCCGTAATTGAAAATGTCCCAGCTCAGGCTGGGGCCGATAAAGTATTGGAAGCTCTTGGCATTGAACAGATCACTGAGTTCACTGCCGCCGGCCGAGGCGAACGTCAGCGCCGCGTCGCTGGCGCGCAGATTAATCGAACCGAGCAGCGAAAAATGCGGATATAAATCGGCTTTGGCCACGCCGATCAGCGCGCTCTGCGTGGCCAGCTGACGTTCGGCGAGGCGGATGTCGGGGCGCCGCCGCAACAAATCCGCAGGCACGCCGACTGCAATCTCGGCCGGTGCGTCAGGTATCGGGCGGGACTGCGCCAGATAACTGTCTATCCGTCCCGGCGGTTGGCCGAGCAACACGCCCAAAGCATTTTTCGCCTGGCGCACACTGGCTTGCAAGGGCGGGATGGTCGCCAAGGTGCTGCTCAGCAGGCTTTTTGCCTGCAAGTAATCCAGTTCGGTGATCAATCCCCCCTTAAATAGCGCATCGGCGATCTCCAAGGTGCGTTGCTGGATTTTCACGTTGTCGCGGGCGACCTGAATGCGGGCTTCGTTGGTGCGAAGCAGCACATAGGTTCGCACCACCTCGGCGGTCAGGGATACCAAAGCGTTGTCGTAACCGGCAACCGAAGCGTCCAGATTAGCCAGACTCGATTCCACGCCGCGGCGGAACTTGCCCCACAGGTCGAGTTCCCAGCCTGCGTCGAAACCGATGCCGGTAGTGCCGAAATTGCGGTCGATCAGCGGGCTGGTATTCGGCGCATGGGCGCTGATTTGCTGATAACTTAAATCACCGTTCAGTTGTTGCAGTTGCGGATATTCAAGGCCCGTGGCGATACCCAATTGCGCCCGCGCTTCCAGGATGCGCACACCCGCCAGTTGCAGCGTCAAGTTCTGCCGCCGGGCCTCGTCTACCAGCCGGACTAAATCCGGATCCTTGAACACTTTCCACCAGTCGGCCAGTTTCGCTTCGCGCTGGCTGACCCGCGAATCGGACTGATTGATCCAGTTAGTTTCAACGGCGGCTTCGGGTTTGTCATAATCCGGCCCCACCGTGCAACCGGAGTTCAGCAATAGCACCGCCGCCACACCCGCCAAACCGTGGAGCAGGCGAATAGCGCTGGAATTTGGCTGCATGCAGCGGCTCTTCTTGGCTTGCATAGTCATTCCAGTGCACCTCCGCCCAAATTACGATGCTCGGTTTGCGCTTGCTCTTCTACTTCCACTTTATAAAAAATGGCATACAACACCGGAACGACGATCAAGACCAGCAGCGTCGCAAAGCCAAGGCCGAATACAATCGTCACCGCCATCGCGATGAAAAAAGCGTCCGTGAACAAGGGGATCATGCCCAACATGGTCGTGCCGGAAGACATGGTCACCGGAATCAAGCGGCTGACTCCGGAGCGCATCACCGCGTGGAAGGGCGTCGCTCCCTGGCTGAGCTGCACGTTAATTTCGTCGATCAGCACTATCGACGCCTTGATGATCATGCCCGAAAGGCTCATCAGCCCCAGCAGCGCCATGAAACCGAACGGCTGGCGAAACACCAACAGTCCCAGAGTAACCCCGATGATGGCCAGCGGCACGGTCAGCCAGATGATCAGAGTCTGCTTGATGGAGTTGAACAGAACCAGCACCGTTAATACCATCAAGCCGAAAAACACCGGGATCGAGCTCGCCAGCCGCGAATTGGCGCGAGCGGAATCCTCGGCTTCGCCGCCCCAGGCCATGTAATAGCCCGGCTTGCCTTTAAGCGGCCACAAGTCGTTGTCGCCGACTTTAAGCGTCGACGCATCGAAGTCCTCAATCGCTTCATCGGAAGGTTTTCCAAGCACCGCTGCTGCATCCACACCGACGGCTTGCTCGATTTTCGCTTTGACTTTGGTGAACACTTCAACCGGCAATCCCTCGCGCGGATCGGCATGGATGCGCAGCATTTTGCGGCGATCCCAGCGCCATACATGCGCGTCTTCGAATTCGAGCGGGAAAGACGATACCACTTGGCCCATCGGGATCATCGATTGCGCGGCCGGACTCCAGATCTGCACGCCTTCCAGGCTATCGAGATCGGCGCTTTCTGTCGCCGGGGAGCGAGCCACCAGCGGGATCAACTCATCCCGCTCCCGGTAAACCCCCACCTTCCGGCCTTCGAACGCCATCGCCAGCGCTTCGGCCACTTCCGGCCGATCGATGCCGGCGCGCCGCGCCTGGGATTCCGCCAATTGCGGCCTGAGGGCCTTGGTTTTATCCCGCCACTCATTGCGCACGGCCTTGGCGGTTGGCTCCGCCCGCAGAATGGACTCGGCTTGCCCTCCCAGACGCCGCAGTTCCTCGGCGTCCGCCCCATAGAGACGCAGCTGGATCTTGCCCCCGGTCGACGGGCCTAAGATGAATAGCCGCAAGTTGACGACGGCATCGGGGTAGAGTGTTTCGAGTTCCTCCTGTACCTGCGGGGCCATCGCGGCGATGCGGGTGTAATCGTCGACATCGACCAGGATCTGGCCGAAGCTGTTATAGTTATGTTCCGGCGTATAAGTCAGCAGGAAGCGCACCTGGCCGCCGCCCAGCTGGCTGGTCAGATGAGTCACGCCTTCGCGCTTCTTGATCAACTGCTCGGCCTGTTTGATGCGCCGGTCGGTTTCCTTGATGTCCGTGCCTTCCGGGAACCAGAGATCGACATAGAATTGCGGACGGGTGGAGTCCGGAAAAAAACTCTTTTTGACGAAACCGAAACCCAACAGGGCCGCGATAAACAGCGCCACGACAATGCCCACAACGATCCAACGGAAACGCAGGCAAAAAATCAGGAAGCGCTGATATTTTCCATAAAAGCCGACCGAATAGGGGTCGACGTCCTCGCTCGTGGCAACGGCGCCGGTCGGAAGAAACATTTTGCATAATAAAGGCGTGGCAGTAACCGAGGTCAGCCAGCTAAAGGACAGCGAAATCAGGATCACCGAGAATAAAGTGCGGCAATACTCGCCGGTGGAATCTTCCGAAGTGCCGATCGCGGCGAAAGCGATAATCGCCACCGCAGTGCCGCCCAGCATCGGCAACGCATTCTGGCCGACGACGTCGCGCGCCGCATCGTAGCCATTTTGCCCTTGCGCCATACGCATGCGCATGCCGTCGGTGACCACGATGGCACAATCCACCAGCATCCCGAGCGCGATAATCAGCGCGCCCAAGGAGATCCGTTCCAGGGTGATATCGAACATGTGCATCACAATAAAGGTGCCCATGATAGTCACCATCAACACCACGCCGAGAATCAGGCCGCTGCGCAAACCCATGAACAGCAGCAGCACGCCGACCACGATGGCCACGGCTTCCGCCAAGTTCACGATGAAGCCGTTCAACGCGGCGGTCACCGATTGCGCCTGATGGGAAATGATATGGGTTTCCATGCCCACCGGCCGCATCGGTTCGAGATCCTTTAAGCGCTGTTCCAGTGACTCGGCCATGATGATGACGTTGCCGCCGAGCACTGTCGAAATTCCCAGGCCGATGGATGGCTGACCGTCGAAGCGCAGCAGCGTCGTCGGCGGTTCGCGATAGCCGCGCCTGATGTCGGCCACGTCGCGCAAGTACACCAAACTTTTGGATTTCGTCCCGCTAGAGGTAATCAGCAGATCGCCGAAATCCTGTTCCGATTTGTATTCGCCGGTCGGGTTAATCGGTATGAATTCCTCGCCCAAGTTAAAATTGCCGGCGCTCGCCACGATGTTTTTGGCTTGCAAGGTACTGTAGATGTCTTTCGGCGAGATGCCGAGCTGCGCCATTTTTTCGCGGCGCATTTCCACATAGATCGCTTCCTTTTGCTCCCCGTAAAGGACGACGCGCTTGACGTCGATCGCTTTCAGCAATTCTTTTTGCAGATATTTGGCGTAGTCGTACATTTCCTTGTAACTGTAACCTTCTCCGGTGATCGCAAGATAAATGCCGTAAACGTCGCCGAAATCGTCGTTGACCAGCGAAGGTCCCGCTTTGGGCGGCAATTTGCCCTGCGCGTCATTGATCTTGCGGCGCAGTTCGTCCCATACCTGCGGCAACGAGAACTTATCGTACTTATCCTTCATTTTGACTTTTACGTTGGAAAGGCCGCGATAGGAATGCGATTCGACTTTCTCCAGCTGTCCCAGTTCCTGCGCCGCTTTCTCGATCACGTTGGTGACCTCTTCTTCCACTTCCGCGGCCGACGCACCGGGGTAAGGCGTCACAATCACCGCCTCCTTGATCGTAAATTCCGGGTCTTCCAAGCGACTCAAAGCCTGGTACGACTGCCAGCCGACCACCAGCAGCAGCACGATCATCACCCAAGTGATGATGCTTTTATTTATGCTCCATTCCGCCAAATTCATGTGCTTGAGTCCCCTTGATCTAACTTACGATTAGAATCGTGACGTATTGGTCATTTTGGGTTGACTAACGGTTATTCGAGCGCCCGAACCGTTTGGCCTTCGCTTAGCGTGCTGACACCGCTGATGGCTATGGTGTCATCGGCATTCAATCCGCTGACGATCCTTATGCTGTCGCTTCCTGATAAATCGCCGGTTGTAACCTCACGGCGATGAACTTTGTTGGTTTGCGGATCGACAACCCAGACTTGCGGGCGCCCCGCGTCGTCGGCAAATACGGCGATGGCCGGAATCAGGATTTCCGCGCCGGTCTCTGCTTCCTCGGTAAATTCGATGGCAACGTTTACCGTCATTCCCGGAAGGATGCGGATACCGGAGGGCGCGGGCATCGCTAACACCACGCGGTAAGTTTGCGTAACCGAATCGGCTTGGGTCGCAAATTCCTTAATCTGTAATTCGAAGCGCCGGTTTGGGTCCGCGGTGAATTCGGCATAAAAGCGGGGTAGTGTTTTACGGATCGGCGCAAGCATCAACTCCGGCACGTCGATGATGACTTCCACATCGGTCACATTCTGCAAGCTGAGTACCGCCTCCTTGGCCTGCACTTCTTTAAAGTTATCGACGTACTTTTGAGCAATCACGCCATCGAAAGGCGCTTTCAAACGGGTATATCCCAATTGATCTTTGGCCGCAGCAACAGTCGCTTTCGCGGATTGCAGCTCGGCGCGGGCAACCTTTTCGGCCGCGAGTTTGAGCGATACCATCGAATCGCTGACGGCTCCGGCATCGGTTTCTTTTACTTTAACATACCGCTTGTACTCGGCGATTGTATAAGCAAGCCCTGCTTCAGCTTTCGCCAACACGCCCTCGGCGTTGCGCAGATTGGTTTCATAGTCTTTGGGATCGATGCGAGCGACGAGCGTTCCTTTCTTGACTGTTTGACCTTCTTTAACCGGAAGTTCAACCAGGGTGCCGGGCACTTGAAACGCCAAATCGACGCGATCGGCAGCGCGCACGGTGCCGGGCAATTTCCGGGTTTTTCCTGCCAGGGAACCGCCGACTTTCATCAGTTTTACCGGACGGATCGTCTCGATGGTTTTGGCGGGTTCTTCGCTTTGCCCGCACGCCGAGAGCAATGCCAGGCAGACCGTGCAGATGGCAAGTCCGGGTTTTATCTGCGACCCTCGCTGAACTAGCGCATAAAAATTCATTTTGACTCCTCATCCAAGAATTGCTTTTTTGACTATCGCCAGCCTGAAACTCATACCCTGTATTTAAGCGCTACCTGATCAATTCCCGGAATAAATCTCAGAGGCATCGCCGGTTCTCCTCCTTCGGGCTCCTAATTGACGAATCGGCAACCTGCAGATTAGATTGACATGCGTTTATTCTATGCCTCGGCAAACAGCCTTCGCTATTGGACTTTAGTCCAAGGCTCAGGCCAACAGCGCGGAAAATGTAAGCTGGAGTGACGTCTTTTGTTTGAAAGGGGAAGAGATTTGTTTAGAGTGACGACCATGCAACGCACAATTTCCCGATATCAGTTCGATACGGGTTCCGCTGCTATCCATCAGCTTTCCGCTTGCCCCTGAACAAGACTGGCGAGAGAATCTGAGGGAATGATCCTCTGATGGATGACTGAACCATTGTGCTTTCTGGCGGTGTCCTTGAATGTTTGCTCCCAAACGTTTTCAAACAGGACTATCACCGCTGAGTGGTCTGGAGGGAGTTTATCCGTTATTTTTTGAATGTCTGCAGCGCTAAGGCCGAAGTCCCCTTCCCTCGCGGCCTGGGCAGCGGATTCCGCGTTGGCCTGGGCCGGCTCAGGTGCTGCGGAGCTTAGGCCTGCAAGTGCGGAAATCAATGCATTGACTTCCGACACGTTGTCTTCGTCCTGTAGTCGTCCGCCTTCCACTGCCGAGGCTCTACCCTCCTTATCTTTTCTAAGGAAGAAAAAGGCATCCGGCCTGAGCACGCCGGTCTCCCAGAGTCCCTTCAAATCATTGACAAAATCATAGGGCAAAAGCGCGCCCTGAAATTGGGTCACTATCAGATTCATAGAATTCATCTTGCTGAAATCCAGTTTCGCTGGTTCCACATCCTTGAATCTCTGGGGCTGGGCCGGCTTTTCACCGCGAATTAATATGCCAAGGTGTATCAGTTTCGGCGCTTTCTCAAGGTGTCCGCCCATCACTTGATGCCAATGTTGTTCAAATGTTTCGCGGGGCATGAAGCCTTTACCCATCCGTACATAGGGATCTTCAAAGTACACATAATCCTTGTCGACGGCGAGCACGATAAAATAGTGGCCGTTAGCCCAGTCTTCCACCACCGATGCGGCTGAATCCTGTCGGCTTCGCCAGGCTTGGCCCAAAACGATGACTGGAACGCCCTGTTCGGTGGCTTGTTCAATGTCTTCGAGTGTGAGATTTTCCTTAACCTCGGCTTTGAAGCCAAGAAGCAAGGCAACCCGCACAATGTCATCGGGATAGGTGCCGGTTTCCGGCGTGGTATGAAGCAGCGTCATCAGGTCTTGTTCATCCAGATCTTTGCCCCAATAGCTCAACACGGACTGAAGGGCCGAGGCGCCGCAGGAATACTCGGTGCTCTGGCGGGTTTGATTTAGCAGGCGGAAACGTTTCATGGCAAGTCCTCATGACGGATAAAGTGCGATTAATCAGACTGTTTATTTGCCGGAACTCGTATCCACTGCTTCCCATGAAGAATCCGGGTTATAGGCTTTCATCGCCAAAGCCAATTCAGCGGTTTTCGGCCCTAAATCTTTCTGGTATATCTTTCCTCTGTGATTGACGACAAAAGTCATGATGCCGGATGAACCGTAGACGGCAGGAAAGGCTACCAACGCAAAGCCTGCAATCATGTTGCCGTTGATGATGTAGTCGTATTTTCCGCCCGGAACATTGCCGCCCTGACGGGTCAAAATCTTATATAAATAACCGTGAAAAGGCGTCGTCGAGTCCGTGTTGCCTTGTGCCTTGTAACCTACGGCTTTAGCTTCGGCCACCAGAGGCCCCAGAGGGCTCTCGGGCTGACCGGACGCCGCTTCCCAATACAAGCCATCGAATTTACCCGATTCGCTGCGTAACTTGGTCGCGAACTCGCTTACTCCGTCGCCGTCCCGGTCGATAGCCGCATATTCGAATTGCGCTTCCACATAACCCCGCATTACTGCCAGCGTATTCAGCTCATTGCGCCCGATTCTGCGGTTCAGAATTTCCTGTTTGCCTTGTTCGGCATCGAATCGCCATTGGCCTCCGTTATTCACGACAGGGACAGGAAATGCCCAGTCATTCTGCCCGAAATGCAAAATCGCTTTATCGGCCTGCTGATTTTCGATAGAGGATTTCTGTTCGGCCATTTTCACAAACTCCGCGCGATTGTTGGCATCTTCCACGTCGTCGCCGGACGAAAAAAGTTGTGCATATTGGCTGCCAAAAAGTACCGAGACTTTATTTTTGTCGTTGCCCCGTGCGGCATCGACCAGCGCTTTCGATGCTTCTTCGGGCGATGTAAAGCTTTGGCCCTTATCCGCCGCTTCGGTTTCGGGAGCGGCGGATAAGGTGCTTGATGCAATCGAGGTCATTAAAATGACCATCGAAAGGGTAAATTGGAGTTTATTGGACATCATGACGGACACCTATCCTAATAATTAATCGAACAGCCATTGACTAGGTAATAAGGGTTGCGATAACCCTATTGCCAAGGACAAATCAAATATAGAGTCCGGAGTTAGTAAAGCGACATTTGCTCCTTCTCCCGCTGGAGAGGGCTTTGCGTCGCTTTATCAACTTCGGGTTCTATAATTTCATGTATTTAAACCATCACCGGCGACCGCCACGGCTTCTCGCAGCACCACCGCCGCCTCTACTTACATCGCGTTGTCCGACAGATGACGGGCTTTGCCTGGCCGGTTGTTGGGCACGCGAAGAACTGGCGTTTCCACGGTTACTAAAAGCGCTGGAGCGGCCGCCATCCCGTGCGCTATCAAACGCAGTCGGGCGCGACATTTCCTGACGGCGCTGTGACTGGAGCTGTTGCTGTGTTTGCTCATTGCGTTGTCTGGCCTTCTGCTGTTGATTGCCCGATCTTTGCCTGGCAGGCTCTGCTCGCCTTTGGCTCTGAGCGGCGGCGTTTGTGGAAGCTCCGAGGTCTTTTGTACGCCCCCTCCCAGCCTGCTGCTGCCGGGAACCTTGACTTGACGCGCCGCGCCTGCTCTCGACATTGCTCCTTTGCCCTGATGCCTGTAGGCCTTCCAGGGCGTTTTCACGGCTGCCTGGAGCCGGCCGGCTACGGCTTTCAGCTGCATCGGGTTTTGCCGCCAAGCTCCGCTGGACATCGGCGCTGGAAGGCCGGGCTTGAGCTGAACGATCTGCCCCGAATCCTCTCGTGTCGGCAGGAAGATTTTGGGCGCCGCTGAGCCTGCTCCCGGCCAGAGCCGGTGACTCCGTGCGCCCCATACGCTGCTGGGCGGCAAGCGGATAATCCTGGCCGCGGCGATGGCTGGGATTCGGTTGCCAGCGACTGGTCTGGCCCTTTACGGCCGTGAGTTGATTCGGGCTGAAAGTGCCGTCCCGATTGACATTGATTTCATTACCGGAAATATTAACGTCCCGGTCGACATTGACATTGCCGCGATTAACGTTTGCATTGCCATACCGCGATCCGCCGTAATATCCGCCCCCTCCCCCGTGCCAGCAGTTGCCACCGTGGCATACGGCATCGCCATAATGATGCGAGACATGGTAATCATCCCAGTCATCATCGTCGGCCCATTCCATAATGCCCCAGGTCAGTAATCCGCCGACAACTGCGCCGGTCCCGAACGACATCCATTGATCCGAACTGGAGGAGGAGGAGGTCGTCGTAGTGGTCACAGGCTGGGCATAATAAGTCGGATAATAGTTTGCTGCGGGCACTGCGGCCATGGTTCCGGCTGGATACATTTGGGCGGTTGGAGGCGGAGCCATCGATGCCGCATAGACAACTTCGGGGTTGTACTTTGGAACCGCTAAGGTATCGGCTTTGGCCGGCTTTATGCTAATCACTTCCTGGGTCAATACAGCCGGCGTTGCTGTGACTCCCTCTGTTTGCTCTTGTCCGGGCTCCTGCATCGACACTGTCTCGGCTTCCACTTTTTGCAGATCGGAATCCTTCAAAAACCCGGCATCGATAGCTCGCTTGCGTAAAGTCTGGATCGCGTCCATCAATTGCGGCGGATTGGACAGAAAAGCATCGCCCAACTGTGTGGTCCAGTCCAGGTGTTGATCCATCATCGCAATAACGTCAGGGACCGCAGTCAACCTGACGACGCTGGCGTCCCAGTTTTTGCCGCGCACAGTCGCAGGGTCCGGTTTGGATTCCAGCCAGCGGGCCGCCTGCACCACTTCCAGCGGGTAGGTGGCCGCCACCAGCACTTCGGCCAAAAGCGGATCGGGATAGAGCGCTATCGGAGCCACCAGCGATTCAAGGCTGGTTAAGGGTTGAGCTTCCGGCTTCGGAACAGGCGGAGTTGCAGGTGCAGGTTGCGAGGGCTGCGGCGTTGAGGTGACTGGCGGCGTCTGGGCTTTCTCTTGGTCCTTATCGCCGCATCCTGCCACATGCATCGCAAAAATAAGTATCACAATGCCGCTGAAAAATACCCGAAGCGTTGCAAGATGGCGG